>Ga0214480_101273_pt1 | contig 11090 bp, 13 predicted proteins | sample M1_20Mar14CPVII9_3_FD_165042 | JGI IMG/M metagenome (GOLD analysis project Ga0214480, IMG submission 165042) | Marine eukaryotic communities from Monterey Bay, California, United States - M1_20Mar14CPVII9sort6BwellE17 | ecosystem: Environmental > Aquatic > Marine > Unclassified | place: USA...
GATGAAATGTTTTGCTTCTATATGTCTTCTACATACTGTAAAAGATACAATCCTCATTCATCCTCTTCTCTCCACTCCAAATTGCCATCCAGATCATACATCATCATAATCTTGTTTCTCATATCGTGTCATCATTTCTGATGCATTGGCTAGAGCACAAACGCATTGCAATATCTACACTACCTCCTTAGATATGGCCGATGTACATCTACTATACCTATCTATACTATGATTGTAATTGCAATATATTCAGAGAACATCATTTTGTAATTCGAAGGTGATGTTGATGGGTGACGGATCTACCCACCTCATCCTATCCATATGTCAGACCCTCGAATAGACGCGTTGCAAGCCATAACCATAAAACAATATTCGTCTTTACTGGCATCTATCCCAAAGTTAACTGAGTAGGTCGTAGTGCCGCCGCCGCCGCCGCTTAGTAGAAGAGAGATCAGAGATATATATTACAAATTTTGTATCTATTGGGGAGAAATCACTTGACAAATCAAAAATTCGGCGAGACATATATAATGCAAATTGCAATTTAACAGACCTACTAGACCATACCAGCGCTTTGCGAGCTAAGGGGAAGCTAGAGTGATGCCGTCTGAATGAATCCATATCATAAAGGTAATGATAATACGGGGATTAGTACGAGTTGTGATCGCATCATGAGCTCTTTTTGAAGATACCGTCTGTAAATGAAGATTGTTGTTCGTGTTGGTCTTGGTATCGTGCATATTTGTCCCGCAATTAAACAAAAAGGGGTCCTATCTATCCTACCAAAAATAGAGTTTTTTCAAACCTTTCTCTCTAAAAAGGTTTTAACATGAAAACTGACCAAGTTTGTCTTGCTTTTCCTTGAAATGTCTAATGATCAGCTTGAACTGAATGATTATCCACTTTTTCTGGCATATCAATGTGCTCAGAGAATGATAATGAATAGAACAATTGAGCTAGAGCAGCACGAGTCGTCTAGTGAAACAAGGGAGCTTCTGGGAATTGCTGCTTATGAGGACCATCTTCCAAACATTCTCTTGCCACATCAAGTTCTATCGACAGCATGGGAGAAGCTTTCTAATGCTATGTCATCTATTACAAACCGAGGTATTATTACTCTGTCTATACAAAATATGGAAGTGAGCAAAGAAGTATTTGATATGTTGCTAAAGTCAGTTCAGCAGGCCTCGCCACTTCGATTACTTAATCTTGTTAGGAACAACCTGTTTGAGAATGATTACGGAGTAGACTTTGTTGTCAATGTTCTCAAGGCCAATTCATCAATCAACTGTGTGGGTATAATGAACAACCTTCTTGAATCAGCAGACGATGCCCACTCTCTTGCCGATGCCCTGATCAATCATCCTAAGCTTGACACAATCGTGCTTGATAGATGTGGCTTGAGCCGTAACGAGTCTATTATGAAGTCGATTGTACCTTTGCTCGGCAGCTTGGATAAAATCCAGCTTGCTGGTAATCAAATTGGTTCGGTGGGTGTGAAACTAATCTCGGACTATCTTGCAATGAACCCTTCAACTTCAGTCAACACTCTATCTCTCAAAGATAACTTGCTGAACGATGATGATGCAGCTATGCTTGCAAACTGTCTTAAGAGCAATACCAACATGAGGATACTGAGGATTGCAGACAATAGCATAACCCAAGAGGGAATGAAGAGCTTTCATTTGGCCGTTCGAAATACCTCAAGCTTCAATGCAATAAGTGACTCTAATCATACTTGTTGTATAAGTGATGGAGATGAAGAACTGTCAAAGGTAAACATCTGGATTGATCCAAAGTTTAACGAGACTGATAAGTTGTTCAGTGTTTTGCGTCATCAGGGAAACATGCATATCCTTAATACCATCCCTATTGAGCTAATGCCTAGAGTTCTGTATCTCTTGCAAGGGCGAGGGTTTGTTGACTCTCTTAATATCAATCCGGTATTCTGGTTCATTCGTCAGTGGTGTATGCCTCTTTTGTACACGAGTTGTGTTGGTTTTGAACCGAGACGGAGTGAACGAGTAAGGAAGAGGAAAGTCATGGATTATATGCATGATTGATAAGTGAAGAGGTCGAAAAGTACATGCTTGACGCCAAACACATTTGAGCATATGGCTTGAGTCGATACTGTTAACTATCAAAAAGAGAAGAAGGGATACTCAAATGTGCTCAGTTCCATATCATATGTCATGATAGATAAGAACATAATGACTAATTGAGAGAGTATTGGACACTGCTCTCTATCGTCTAAGATTAAATAGCATTAGTAGTACATCTACATGTATATAAACAACAAGTTAGCTTTAGCAGTTCATACTTATGAGCTTGGTTATAATATCTATTTGATGCCCAGTTCCACAACCATGCTTCTTCTTCTTCTTGTCATCCTCAAACAGCAGCCAAGCTCAATAAGGCATCAACTAAACACTTTGTATCATAAACAACATGATGAGACTGACCACCACTACGACTTCCTTCCAAGCAAGTATTTGCTGGTATTGATTCGATTCCTCGTACTTCAATACCAAGCTTTAGTAATGATTGTTCATCGATATCCATCTCTGTCCCAATTGGGTAAAAGATGTGTGTTATGTAATCCGTTGTGATTGTTGAGCTGCTATTCTCGTCATCATTAGTATGCATACCATCCTGATCCAAGGCATTAATCACAGCTTGCACAATTGAGTTGGCATTCATCTGTTTCACTACTTGCTTACTACCATCCTCATCATTTGTCTCTGCCCAGCTTGTCTCACAATCATGCCAACCATTCAATAACAATACCTTGTATACATATCGAGATGATATAGCCGATCCAACACCATCTAGAACTAAGCTCGGTAAGACTGATGTGAATAGACTTCCACAGCCATATACGATACAATTTGCATTCGAGATTGCATCGAGTAATTGTGGATTCGGCTCTGGTGTGATTTCATTCCGACTACTCCATTGTTGCTGTTGTATACTACCGTCTGATGATTTTGTATGTTGTTGATTGTTCTTCCTCCAAGTAGGATCATTCAGGAGATAGGATATTCTTTGTATTGGCGAGGAATGAAGTGATGCTACTTCTGATGATGACTTTTTGATCACTTGTCTATGTTCATTCTCATGCTGTGCCGTATCTTTTGTATCGTTTGACAGTTTAGGGCGTGGATGTGAAATGTTAAACTGTCCTCTTATTCTCGTTCCATCTCGTAGCTCTGCACCCAATACAAGTCTATCCTCTGTCAATACCGCAGGCACAACTCTCGATCCCGACGGTATACCGGCAACTTTGGAGAATAGAAAGATAGCGGCAGGTAAACTGCCAAAGAATATTCGTGCTCCTGCAAAGAAGAAGTTACCAATCGATCCTCCTCGGAAGTTAAATGCTGGTTGTGATTTTGATTGTCGTATACCGTTATGTCTTTGTAGAACTTGGGTATGAAAGTGCACAAGATATGCTCGTATGATCTGGATGGCAATTTGGAGTGGAGAGAAGAGGATGAATGAGGATTGTATCTTTTACAGTATGTAGAAGACATATAGAAGCAAAACATTTCATCAACTTACCGATCGATAAGGAGCAGATACATCCTTCCACAACGGATGTTCATAGCTCTGTTCATCTTTATCATTTCTTGTCGTAGATTGATGATATGACTCTAGCCCACCATCTAATATGTCTAACCACTCTTCTCGTGCCATTCTACTAATTGTGGCCTCATCTACATCATCATCATCTACTGTACTAATCAATCTATGACCCAACAATCTTTGTACAGCTCTTGCCTCTCTCGTAGTTCCGGGTGCTAATCGTAATAATCTAGAACGTATATCTCCCACGGCTGGTCCTCCTAGTATCCTAACAATCTCGGCAGTAGATCCTAGATGAGATTATAAAGTGTGAGATGAAGGCATAACATTAAAGTTTATATAAAGTGTATACTAGATGCTTACCACCATCATCAGTAACTGGCAGGATATGCCATACTTTAGTTCCTCCTCCATTTCTTTGCTGCTGATTGATATTTTGATTATTGTCGTTACCTTCTGCTATACTATTAGAGGCCATCAAATCCATTAGACTACTCATACTATTCGATCTTGATATACCTGCTTCGCTACTATCCAAGTTATTGCTGTTGTTATTACTAATAACTCTTGAGGCCATCTCAGCCGAGGCAGCATTAAATGCTGTCCCTCCACTAAAAACGACAATGCCTGGCCGTCCTCTTCTTTTTGTTGGATTGATATCTTCTTCTTCATTTGTATCAACTTTCTCTACTCCTTTAACATGAGTTTGATCGGGTTCCATACTTTCTCGACCAGCACTAAGTATACTACTATCGTTAATTTGCAAAGATTGATGTTTGCTCATCGATGACGGAAGAAGAACAAATGCATAGGATACCCTACTAGTTATTGTTGCAATACTGACGACGAGAACAACAACTATGATAGATAAAGCAGCAGATGAATAACAGCTGAATAATCTTGATCTATGGACGATCATATGAATGTTATGATGATAGCAAGCTTACATATTATATCGAGCTCAACTCGTTGCTCACATCGTTGGCGAGGATACCACACTGCCAAGAGAGTGAGTAGCGAAAACATATTATGAGCTAACAAAAATCATAACCGACCATCTACTTTGGTTGATATTTAGCACCATATATTATTATAGAGAAGGTGTATACCAAGTGTTTATAAGAGTGAAATACTTACTAATAATAATGGCTTTGTCATCTAATTCAACCGAGCTTGAGCTATGTTACAAAATGACATTTGTAGATGGCACATCGAAGACCATCGATTATCTTGAGTATCAGATAATACAAGAAGGAGAAGGTGTAGTAGAGGACACGGCGTTATTAAATCATTGCAATTATCAAATAGAAACAATAAGAATAGTAAGCGTGTCAGTGGACAGCAATCATAACAACAAAGACCACGTTATGACTACGAAGTATATACACAAAGCACACACGAACCACCCTCATCATCATCATTTTATGCGAACTCGATTTTATGTCGTGAGAAGCCTGATGAGCTAGAAATGGAGAGAACCCCAAATGAAAATGGAGAGACACTTCAAGACCACGCACCCACATTCACTACAACAATAAGCACTACATAAACCTCATAATCGCCACGATTATTATAATATATCAATACTTTTATAACAATATGAAACTCTCCACTACCTTCGCCGCCCTCTTCGGCATCAGCGCTGCCATCGTCGCTCAAGCTCAGACAACACCACCCGATGATGAAATTGCAATGATCCAAAGTCTTGGACTCAAAGATGAGCTACCCAAGCCTGGATATAACATGGAGGGTGGTACAGTTTTCCACAACTATATGAAAGCTCAGCGTGATGGCCAGTTCTTCTTGTTCCAACAAGGTATCTTTCATTATGAAACATCATTATCCGAACCAGTTGATGGGGCATTACTTCAATGGTGTAGCAACCTACACTTCACTAGCAATAGCAATGGCACATATTCGAGAGGAGTTGGATATACAGCCCATTGTCTTTTATCATTTCTAGGAGATACCCAATCAAAAGTGGAAGCTGCAGGTGCCCAGATAACTAGTGCACTCACTTCTGACGAATTTAGCTCTTCTAGGAGTCTCTCTGCTTCTTACAATACCCAAGCAAATATGTTCGATATAACTTCTCACAATAATGATGATAACAATGTTTTTCTATTTTCTGATTCCGGACTGCCCTCCATGCCTATTATAGCTTGGGAAACTCATGATGAGGGTGACCTATCGCCCAATGCTGATACAAGCTCGTGGTCAGGAACAGGCAAAGCGACATGGGTATCCAAAGAGGAAGCTGCAAATCTTCTTAACGCCAACGCTGCTGATTTTACCCCCGCAAAGTTTGTTGAGATTTATGAGAAGGTTTGGAATGATCAACATGAGTATATTGGCACTGGAGGAGAGAGTACCAATGAGGAAGATGAGGAGGAGGAATCTACTGATACTGATATGGAGGAGGCTGACGAGGATGGCAGCAACAACGAGGAATCTATGACTGCTGCCGAGGATGCAGAGGAAGAAGGATCGGAATCTGATGCTGCCAAGGAAGATGATGAAAGTAGTGCAAGCAATGGTCGTCGTCTTTTTGTTGCAATTACGAGTATGTTTTCGACACTTTTAGGATCCTCTGTTTAGGCTAATCGTATTATGAGTTTGTATTGGTTGTGTAGGGGACAAGCTCGTCATTTAGTTAATCAATGAATGTAGTATCAAATGAACACTGATAATAGTTCCCTATTTGTCTAATACCTAAACAACCAAATAAGACTAAGTAGTTATGAATAGCACATTTCCCTTAACATCTAGGACTAGACGGACGAACAAGGATGTATTAATCATTATATGACTACAGGTAACAACGTACAAACAAGCAGAAGCATTTGAATCAAGCCAGTGGAGTTCTTAGTCAAATAGATCATTTTCTGACCCAATACAACTGTCACAGAAAGAGTAGTAGTCATAGTGTTTGACCAAGTGAGCAGCAACTTCATCTTTGAACTCCATAGAAGCTTCCCAAATACATTCATCCGATTTGTTCCTTTTATCATTGGTAGATCTGTGTACATACTCATCAACAATCCTTTTCGATTGGAGATATTCTGACATTAACTCCATGTACTTGGTGAACTGAAACTTCACATCGTAACACTTGACATTGCCGTTGGGTAAAGTATCTCCATCAACCAACCTACGACTAAATCTCCCAATTGTACTAATACATCTATCAATTTCGTTCTTCAAGTCGGTTGTGTCACAATTGAACTGCAGTCGTTTATAGTTGCATTGAGACATTAAATGTTCAAGAGGTTGTCGACAGGGTAAATGTAATTATTCAAAGTCAGTACGCCAGTTCTTGAACCTCTTCCACCAAACCCAAGGCACTTGGTGACTTATCCAGTCACAATCTTCGTAACCAATATCATTCATTATGTCTCCGTGAATCCACCCACGATTTCCATGCTTGTTTACTGTATGTACATCCTTTACTCGCCTCCAATTAGTATTATTGAATCGCTTGTTGGCTTGGTAGTAGTCAAAAGAGTACCCTTTATGTCCACAGACCCTTTCATAGTTGAGAGCTAACATACCATTCAGTGTTGTTCCTGCAGTTTTTGCCATATGAATATGACCGTATGTGATATTCTTTCTCATCAACTTCTTTGACTGTTGCAATAGCGTTCTTAATCTATCCTTTTGAATCTCCAAGTCATGTACTCGTTTAGTAAGGACAGTCTTCTCATTCTCATTAATATTGAATTTGAAATACTGTCCTGACAAAGACAACATACAGAACAACCACAATAGGCCAACAGAGGCTGACATCGGGAAGATAGACTTCATTATAAGCAATTGATTGATGAAAGAGTATCAACTATGGGGCGATGAAATGAAGCAGTACATTGCTGTTTGTTTTAGAGTTCTCATTTGATGCGGGCAATAGATGTAGAAGTACGATTGAAAAAATATGCATGCAGTTTCTACTTCCACTGTGCCTTTTCAACAAACATACCAACCAATCATACTATTCGATCTCGTATGAGCTTCTTTATTACCAAATACATTGTGTTGTTGTTATTGCACGCCGCGAAACTGAAACTGAACGATATGCCGTCCTCTTTTTGGAGGATTGATATTATCTTCTTCTTCAATTTTATCAACATTCGTCTTATCTATTTCTTTATATTAGTTTTTGAAGGGGCTCCAGATTCTTGTATACTACTCGGTATATTATTACTACTACTATCGTTGCTCATGAAGCAGATTGATGTTGCACATAGATGACTAAAAGGTACTCTACTCGTTGCTGTTGCAAATGACGACGAAAAGAGTACCAACAACAATCAAATATGATAAGGTAGAGGAATAACAGCTGAATAACATTGATCTATTGTGATTAGGATATGTTATTGAACTTGCGGTAGATACTGAGCTCGCCTGAGTGCTCACGGTACATGTAACGTAGTTATGTGAGAGGTAGGGTAGGATACCAACTTTTGAGTGAGTAGGAAAAAACATCATGTAATGTGATGATCAAGAGCCTTCTCTTCTTCCTCAATCTTTGCAATACCATCCTCTATCAACTATCAAAAGTAGAATAATGAATCTCTCCACTATATTCACCACCCTGATCAGTATCAGCGCAACTGCCGCTCAAACAACAACAACAACAACAACGACGACGACAATCGAGGCAAAGGATGATAAATTTACAATTACCTGTGATTATCGCAATAGATTCCCCCTATGCAGTAACGAAGGGCGGTTAGACGTATTACTCAACGATGAATCATCCTCAATATCAACAAAATCTAAACTTTATATTAAAACAGTACAAACACAACCATCAAATGGCTATGGTCATTGTGATATTGGTGATAGAAGAAGTAGTAGTGATAATCGAGAGGTGGTAGTATATACTCCCGGGAGTACTGTTAAAGTGGCTAATGAAATAATTTGTGAATATACAGTTTGTATTATAAATACAATGAATTGTGATACTGCCAAGATTTATATTAGGTTACAGGAGCAACAACTGATACAGTGAGCAAGAAATAGTAGAAGAAAAGAAAGTTAAGAAAAAGTTTAGAACGGTATTAATGAAGAGTAATAGTGAAGAGTAGTCTATGCTTTTGGGATTAATGATATGCCGTAGTACATGCAGTGGTGACCGTGTGAGGTACTAATCATTATATCGAAGGGCAACAAGAAGAAGAAGAGATACATATCGACAGTTATCAATAGCATAACAAACATCAAATGAAAACAAGAATACCTTTTACTTTACATCATGATAACTATCTACTAGTAGTTGCTGTCGTCATCTTCTCTCTGAAAGGAGATACGGACCAAGGAATTGAATTGCAAGTAAACCAATCGGGGCAGTGATAATAATGGCAAGGATGGAAGTTGATTGGATGATACTTCCCCATTCAACAAGGATACTATTACTTTCATCATAGTTCTTTCGTATCATGATCAAGGGAAGAGAACATAGTGCCGCTTGGACAGTAGCCTTTGGACACCAAGCAGAAGAAACAAAGAGTCTTTCCTTAATTGATAAGTTGGTACCGGTACAAGATAGGAATGCTATTGGTAATCGGACAAGCAAACCAATGAAAACAACGGCACAACTCTTGAATACGATTTGACTTGACATTTCACTTAGATCAAAGGCAGCCCCAATACTTCCGAATAGAAGAGGAACTATTACAATATTCCAGACAATGTTTATATGCTTGCCAATGGTATGCGGTAATACAGTCTCGTCATCAGGACTGCACTTGGTATATGCAACGACGAGTTTATGCTGCCAAAGTTGATTAGCAATGAGTAGTGTACTGAAGAAGAGTGTAGATATGTTAGTATTGGAAATGAAGAATGATATAAGTAAGACAAACACAAGCAATGACCACTCACCCAACAGCACCCGCACCATCCAAGCCAATAACCTTGTATCCATATGTCATGATCAGTCCCAATTCCAAGGCAACAATGGAATGCTGCCAATCATGTGGAAAGTAGTATCGTACAACGGCTAAAACACAACCAGCGAGACAACCCGAGACGATGCCAAGGAAGATTGCAACAGGACCGTGATAGAAGGCAGCTAGAACCATGTTATCCGAGGTACTATCCAACGCAATGCCAATACAAATGGTATACCCTGTTATGGCTACAATATCATCAAAGGCACAAGCCGCCATGAGAAGACTTGGTATTCCCTTATCAACTCCATATCCCAAGTGTTTTAGATTCTTCATGCCAGGAACAATGATTGCAGGTGAGACTGCTGCTAGTATGAAACCCAATGCAAGGCTAAACATAAGTGACATGTTAAATATCCAATGGGCAACGTATGCGGTTGCAATTGCCTCACACAAACCAGGTAACAATGTCAGACGTAGTGCTACGAATCCCGCCTTTATTACTTTGTTCACATCAATCTCACAACCCGAGATGAGTAGTATGATACACAAACCAATAGTTTGTATGAATTCTCCAAAGTGAGGTGATAGATTAAAGTCGATTGGTATATTTGCAAGTATAATGCCAGACGTTAACGATCCTAGTAGTGGAGGAACACCAACAAGTGAAGTAAGATAGCCCACAATGCTTGAAACTAACCACAATGCAGAGACAGTAAGGACATCTTGAGATGATATAGCAACTGGTTGATGATCTTGAACTATGAGAAGGATACAAATGCAGCTTAATGAGATGATTAGTAATGTACTGACAAAGTCGTTATTCATTGTTGATGTCTTTGAATTAGTAGTATTATTGGCATCATCGGCCTTGTCTTGATCTATCATTGTTGTAGCCGTCCTTGTGGATGGTGTGTAGAAACAATGTCTAGTTACTAGCTTGATAGAAGGAGGGTGAATTAGTGCTTAGACTGATCATTGACTTGCTAATGATCGGTACTTAGACACGTACATAAAGAGTAGCTTCACTTTTCACTTCAGTACTTACATTCATCAACTCCCGGCCACTCGTGATATCAACAACAATACAATATCATCATAATGGTACTAATACATCTCAAATCAACAAACGCTAACAATAACAACAATGACGATACTTCTTTCATGTATGAAACAACAACATCAACAAAGGTGGATGAATTAATCAAGTCATTGGTCGAGATTCATAACAGCAAGACGGGAGAATCACTCAATGCCGATGATGTATGTCTTTGGACGTGTGGTAAAGAGTTTGTTCGAGGCAAGTTAGTTTCCGATAGACTTGGGAGTTGTAACGAAAAGACAAAGATCATTTGCAAACTAACAGTCAAGGGAGAAGGGCCACCAATGAGGGAACCAATTGTAAACGAGGCAGAAAGGAATGCAATGACGGAATTCTATTTCAAACGTCAAGAAGAGATGAAGAAGTTGGCAGCGGCAGATGAGGATGATTACTTGAATAGTCAGTGGGCTGATCCCAAGGGAATGAAGAAGTCATTACAAGGTCTGAATGATGTCAAGGCTCCTGGGTTTAGGTAATGAGAAGGGAGAACGGAGTAGTAGTCTCATACACAAACG
>Ga0214480_101274_pt1 | contig 11089 bp, 11 predicted proteins | sample M1_20Mar14CPVII9_3_FD_165042 | JGI IMG/M metagenome (GOLD analysis project Ga0214480, IMG submission 165042) | Marine eukaryotic communities from Monterey Bay, California, United States - M1_20Mar14CPVII9sort6BwellE17 | ecosystem: Environmental > Aquatic > Marine > Unclassified | place: USA...
GTGCGAGGTATTATGTCTTCTGTACAAACCAGTAAGCGTAGGAGGACCGATGATACCCTCTATATTAGTGATCTACCCATTGGTATATTAGTAGATGTGTCGTCATATTTGTCTAAGTTCTCAAGGGCGATATTAGCAGTAGCTTTCACAGCCCCATCAACTTCTTGGCAAAATAATGATTTGATGCACCGACTATCACCTATTAGTACAGCAATAGTATCATCATCGGAATGGGACACATTGGATTTTGTGGACATTGAAAAGAGTTTAGCATACAGCTTATCAGATGATGATTTATATGCTGTATTGCAATGCATTAGTGCACATGATGTGCTCAAAAAGTTAAAGCTCACCGGATGTGTCAATATCACGGGACGGGGGTTAAGTCCATTGAGGGGGTCGGTAGTATTAGAACAGATTGATCTAAGCCTTCTCAAAAAGTATGAAAGTCCGGTATCATCTGAAATACATCATTCGATGAGAAAGGCTGCCGTTCTCCCAATCCTTGACGATATTATTTCAGCTAGTGGATGCTCATTAAAACATATTCTGTTACCCTATAGTTGGAAAGAAGACGATGAGGATGGACCACTGCATCGATTTGCAAATAGATACAATCAATATCAAGAGAATCGAGGGACTAGTTGCTCAGAGTGTACCGAAAGAATACGGGGACATTCTTGGTTCAAAGCTAAATTCATGTATCATTACAATACCTGTTATGATTGCCTGAAACATTACTGTGAAGAATGTTCTTTTGAACATCAAGAGGATCACTCAAATCCCAACCAAAACTTAGACTTTTGCCGAGCATCTTGCAGAAAAGATTATTGCATAGACTGTGGTTTATTTTCAGGAATTGACGTTGACTGTGAACCCACTACTATATGCATTGGCTGCCTAAAAGAGAAGGATGCTCGTGGGTTGTTGTATTAGAAACTTTCAAATCAGAAATATTTTATCCCTCTATTAATGATGCGAGAAATGAGAGTATGCAAAAAGAGGATATCCAAGCAGAGGATATCATTCCACTGTAATCATTCGGCGTCTTGAATAAGAGTAGCTAAAGATCGTACTGATAATGAGAGGTTTCTACGATACACCTCTATAGGTTGTGTAATTGCCCCTTTCCCCACCATCTCTTCACCGCCAGCCTAATTACTACCAAAACTCTTCACTCCCCGCGGCAACCATATTCTTCTTTAGATTTGGACCGTCTCCGTCTCCTCTTCTTCCGCTTTACCATTCACAGCTTGAGCAACTGGAATATCATCTGCTCCATCCGCAGCAATAGCCGGCATCTTTTCATCATCTTCGTCAACTCGCTGTGCTTTAATACACTCTTCCTCATCGTCCGTATCCGCTTCATCGGGTGTCTTACGCTTCCTTTTGGCACCACCATGACGACAACACAATCCCAATCTCTGGCTTTGATTGTTGCAACCCTCAACACTGCATGTCTTTGGCTTTGCCCCGTGCCGTTGACATACCCCTTTCTGTATATTTAGAGAGGGAAGAGGTTGTTAGAGAAATTGAAATAAGATGTGAGTCAATTAATCCCTTGCCGATATACCCCAAGATAACTTATTCCATAGTGTCCTAGCTCTCCCAATAACACAAATAACATATAAAAACTTACCCTCATTGCAACATTGGTACAACCCTCAACACTACAAGTACGTAACTTGGCACCATGTGAACGACAAACACCACCAACCTGTGCATATTTTGTACATCCCTCCTCTTTACATATCGTTTGTTTCGCACCATGACGCATACACACACCCGCCTTTACTGCCTTATTCGTACATCCCTCTTCTTTACACTTTTTAGATTTACCACCATGTCCGACACAATATCCACCGGCAACTGGACATTTTTGACATCCTTCGAATTTACAGACACGTTTTTTCTTAGTCTTTGCTTTGACTGCATCCTCGGGTGTATTGAATGCACCATGACGACGACATAATCCACGTTTTTGTACTTGGTTTTTGCTGTTTATATTGTTTTAAGTGCAGGTGTATTGTATATTGATGAGCAAGAGTATACAGTAAAGAGTGAACATTTAAAATGAAACACATCTTGTGTTCAATATAATATATCAAACTTACCAATTCTCAACTGAACATAACCTTTTCTTGGCACCATGACGTGCACATACACCACTATTTAGAGCTATATATAATGTATTGCATATATAGTATTGCAAATCGTAAGTATAGTAGTTGAGCAATGGCGTATACACTTATATGCACATCTTATGCACTAAAATTCTAAAAAACTAGAACTTACCCTGATTAGTACAACCTTCATAACCACATATAGCCTTTTCAAATTTAGCACCATGTCGTTTACATACTCCATCCTTTAATGCAATATTAGTACATGTTTCGTTTGTACTTGTATTGATTATATAATTACACTTCTTTTTGGTTCGTTTTTTAGTATTATTATCAAGTTGGAGTGTTGGTGGCATTGGCGGTAAAGTTGGTGCATTAATGGGTTGTTGTTCGTATGTATTGTCATTAGCCATTGCAGCTACAGTCATTGCAGCTGCATCATCTTGTGCAGTAGTAGACATTATTATAAGGTATAATATTATAGTCTGTTGAACAAATAGACACTAAAACTGAATTTCTATTGCAGTAGTTTGGTATCTTTTTGGTATGAGATTCGGAGAGTATGGCAAATCGGCGCGACAAACCGACGAAGAATAGTCTTTATCGTGGAGAGGAAAGCGTGATTATTAGAGTCAGTATACGATATTAATGTGAGCCGTAGGTTTGATTGTTAGTTGGCGTGTCTGAATTGTTGTTTTGTTTGAGCACTTCATAAAAAGATACCGTCGGTGCCATCGAGAATTGGCAGGAGGGATTTGCCGCCGCCCTACATAATGTAATTCTTCATATAATAGTAATCGAGGTGATTCATCACACGAGCGTATCTATCTATTACTGGCAGGTAGAATATTGACAAATGGTACAACATGTCAATCTGTTCAATTGGTGTCACAGAAAATATGACCGTTGACTCGCTAATTTCGACTTTGAGTCTGGACGAGCATTTAGATCCTCTAACCGTGCTACTAGAGAGTTACCAAGATTATAGATACACTAATACACCATGCCACTACACGAATATCTAGAACAGAAACGTCGTCAGAATATAGAGCAACTGAATCAGTCAGGTGCATGTCACATTTGCGGCTCAAATAAGCGAAACACAGAAGGATTTCATCATGCAGTAAATGTTTGTGAGCAGGGTGGTAATTACAATGAGAATTCAATGGTTAGACCTCCCAATATATCGGCAATGAGAACTTGTGCTTGTTTTGGTAATACTTCTCCCGATTCAGATGATTATTGGCCGTATTCTGTAAGTTTTATTGCAATGTAACATTTTTGTGCATATCTTGTGCACATAAAATTCTTAATCTTTGCAATGATACACCATACTAATCACCTTCTCTATATCTTACGTATAGCTGAGGGTATGTGAACGGTGTATTCAAGATGATATTGGTATAGGCCGTATCCGTAATTGTGGCATCTGCGGTATGATTGCTTGTGATGAAAATTGCGGAGTTGAACTTCTCGAATGTACAGATAATGGCGAATGTACCAATTTAGGGTGCATTGAATGTCGTAAGATGTCAGACTTTTCAGAGATGGAGATATACAATTCAAAGAATATAATGTCTCAGGGGAATATGCCGCGAATGACGAGAGTATGTATTAGTTGTTTGGAGCAGAGTACTCCGTGGATACGTTACGATTTTAAGTGCAAGAAATTTCGTTGTGAGACTAGGTTGGTACAAAGTGATATTGCCGAGAGGAAAAGATGTTGCACATTTGGTAGAAGTTCTCTTAACTTGTTACCTGAGGATGGATTGGTAAATGTGGCTAGTTACTTGTCGGGTGATGATTTGAAGCCGCTGTTCTTCACTTGTTCTGCCATGTGAGTATAATATCCGTGTGTATCTTCTTTTATAACATATAACTTTTGCTCATGATCATTTGCTTTCCTAAAGGTGCACGGTTGCTGAACGTACGGCCAGGGAAAAGGTGGAGAGAATTAGTGATGTTCTCCTCACTGGACCAATCTACATTGGTGAGAGAAAGGATGCGTTTGGCCAGAAGAAACCATGGACACATTTTCTGGGGAAGAATGACTTTGGATTAAGGGCACCCGATGACGAGAAATCTTGGGTGGGGGTATTTCACTACATTGAAAAGGTTATCGAGGAGACGTATTACTTTGGGTTTCAGATGAAAGGAAAGGACGGCGAAGATGGTGACAAGGATGTAGTCAACAGATTCATCAACACGAGTAGTGAAGAGAAGTTCTCGTTTGGTCAAACTTTTAGCAAGGTTGATAATAATGATGGTCCATCGTACTTTGTCCCTTCTCCTACTGTTGGATTAATGATTAGAGGTGGTACTGTCTTGGTTACAAATCCTCCTGAGTCCCCGTCTCCCGTGGTTATAGCTTCAAAGTTACAATTGCCAAGTACTGGGATTACTAGAGTTTTATGTCGTGTGTTTGCACCTGGGGTGGGAGGTGCTCGACCAAATAACCGTGATGCTCAGAGTTACAAATTAGGTTCTATTGGGATTCTCCGCTTGAACCAAACAGGTGAAGGTGTGGCACCCAATCAATGGGCACAACGTCAGGATGTAATGGAGCCATGGGTTAAGGAGGAGACCGTCTTTGGTTTTCAATACGATGCAGATGAGGGGACAATGATTGTACACGGTTGCTCTAATCTCACCAGATCAAGTCGGTTTAACTCCAATCGTTATACAATATCATTAGATACGCCAGGAGACCTTCACATTGGATTTGAACTTGCCCCAAAGCAACTAAGTATTACACATGCCCTTTTTTCATGTCGTAATTGTGATGAGGACGAGTGGACAAAGTTCCTAGCTCATTGTGCGGAGCATAATGCACCTATCAGAGGGAATAACAATGTCGACTTTGATCCTGCACATGCGTTGGAAATACTGAATAATGCTCAGGGTGAGGGCGGTCCACAGCCCTTACGCATTCGCCATCAAATCTTCCGACAGGCCATGCGTAATCGTCGTAGAGAACGTGCCGCAGCAGAAGCGGCTAACAATAATGATGATAATAACAATAATAATGATGCCGCCAACGCCAACGCCGCTGGGAATAATAATGTACTCCGTGTACAGGTAAGAGTTTTAGAAGGCGGGAGGAGGATTGCTCAGATGATACCTCGTAATCCTAACCCTCAACAACAACAGGCTCAAGGGCAACAGCAACCTCGACCTCGAGTAGGGCTTGTACAGTTGGTTAATGATCGGATTATCGCGAGAGGGCCTCGTCAGCAAGCAGATGTACAGGCTCAAATCAATCATGCGCAGCAATTGCTTCATAATGCTGCACGAGCCGCTCCGTTCAATGTAGGAGTGGCCGGACAAGGGGCTCCAAGGCGAATCGTTAGGGCAATTAGGCCGCCACAAGCCGCCGCTGTCCGTAACGTTTTTGGTGAGGCAATACCACCTCAAGTCCTTGGAGGTAATGCACAGCCTCGAGGTGTGGCACGGAGAATGATGGGTATTGATATCCCAAGGGCAGCGGGAGGGCAGGATCATCAGAACGACTTGGATATGGATGATGCATCTTTTGATAGCCAAGAAACTATTCCTTTTAGGAGGCATTATGATCCAGATGACAATATGTAGGTTGGTTTACCTGGTTGAGTATAATTTATGGTCATATATTAAGCAGGGCATCAAGCTTATGAGAATAAGAATGGCAACATGATGGGGACAAGCAAGCAAATATGAAGGATAGAATCTTATTGTACGAACGAAATTGATGAATGATCTAAGAAAGAGACGAGAGGAGACTAAAGGCATTGATATTATAGTAGAACTATTTTCTAACTAATCTAGAACTAGCTTCTTTCTCTACTGCTGTCTAATCCTTTATCTCAGTCATATATATCAACAATAACATCTAATTTATCAGCCTCAGAAAGTAAATAGGTACACTCCTTTACCCCTCGAATTCGAATATACTCCTCCCTTCCGAGACACCCTTACAAGATCATTTGGAAGAAGAAGAGGAGACGGTCCAAATCTAGAGAAGGGATTAGTAGGGTTGGGTGTAAGTGTAGCGGTGATATAATCTAGAAATTAGAAACTAGATATCTGTATTATCTTTAACAATGTACTAGCTTTAGCTACCACCATGCATCTTTGAAAGTGGAAGAGCATATATTGATCACACCGTCATCTACTAACTTTCTTGAATCGATTAGGTCGAGTTCGTCATCATCATCAACAGTAGAGAGTGGAAGGGAAAGAGACACAGCTGCATTGTTCCTGGTCATCATTCCAATACTATTCAAGACTTCCTGAAATGTTATGAATTGAGAATATTCCACACTTCTGATATATTTCAATACTAGTGTCTTCAAGGCGGAGGGATTGCTTTTGCACTCCATAGCAAAATCAACCAAAACTTGGAATACTTTTCCGTCTTTATCATCCATTTCATCAAAATGGCATATAAGTGCTTTGAGACATGCCTTGTTCTTTAAAAACATTGCAAATGTTGATAGACTGTCTTTTTCAAGCCAAAATCTTTCGGGGATATACAGTTCTATATTCTGCAGAGAGTAGCATTCGGAGAAAGATAACACCAATGGGACCTTGGTTGCTTCATTTGGGTCATAGTCACAATCTAACTCGTCATTCCCATATTCAAGAATCAATTTTAACCTTTGCAGCTGGTTGGATTGATATACAGTACCATTACGTATTCTCTCCTCTGCCACTTTCATTAATGCAAGTGCACAACGAGAAGAATAGTCAATGTCTAATTCCAAATCAAAGACGTTTGTTGTTGATAATATTGCATTGAAGAAATCATGTGATGCAGAATCTTGAGCAACTTGGACATCTATTTCTAATTCTTCATCTCTCTCCATGGGGGCACTGCCATTAATACTAACTTTTAGCACTTCGAGATTATTTTTTCTCTTTGATATGACAGGGGTTAAAGCTTTCAATAACTCAATACTGTAAAAGATACCCGGAACTTCATCTTCATCATTGGTAACTAAACCCATATTACTAACTGTTAATCCTTTTAATTTCTTGCAGAACCTTAAATTCTGACCAAATATACCAATAATTGTTTTCAGTGACTGGTTATCATATAGACACTGCATCATTGTATTTAAATAAATGTCCAAACGCTCAAGATTGTGAGCTTGAGAAATGTATGTACAGAAGGTAGGGAAGCATACATCAATCATCTCTGCAATATCATCGTCAGTTACATGAGAAACCGATCCATTGCTAGCTTTGGCAATAGATGGAGGATATTGAATGGCCCGAAGTGATGGGAAGTGTATACTATTTAGTGCCCAAGGCAGAAAATTAACTGCAGTTTCTCTTTTCGATATGAATTCGAAGTGAGATACCTTAACTTTCCGTGTATGAGTATCAATAATCGTATCATGTAATGTCTTGCAAGTTTTAGACGATGCAATTGTATCCTCAAGAGTAAGGAACGGTTCAATAGATTGCCATAAAGTAATGATAGTGCCGAGAAGAGATGATTTATCACTCTCTTGTTTGTTGCAATCATATGCAATTTTCAGCTCCTTTGATGGACACACCGCGGTATCATTGTCCTCATCAGTTGTGGCATGCTTGACTCTGGAGGTTAGATTCTCCAGTGCAATAGTTATATAATACCAATACTTACCCCTATGGCTCCTGCTCCACTCTTACTATTATTTTTCATATAAAATTTCAAGGATACCAGAGAAGAGTATCTTTCTATTTCTCATTCAATATTGTCGCTGATACTATCAAACAACCACTATTCGAAAGAGCGTTAAAAACTGAGTAAGATGGTATGTTATCAGTATCGGTCAATCCAATTGACGAGAGTTATGGTCATGCAAAGATCAGATAGTGGAAGTGGGGTGATAATGAAGTGCAAATATAGAGAAAAATGGCGATACAACGGAAGTTGATGGAATGGGAGCAATGCACATACATTGAGCCACGCTTGACCTAGCTAGATAGCTTGCAAAAGAACAAATAAGAGGCGCCACTAAACCTCCTCCTCGTAGTTGCAACAATCATTCGTCGTATATTCTTCTGTGACGCTACCATGTCGACAACGATGACGGCAATAACAACCTCTGTAAAAATCCCCCCATCAAATAATTTAGTCGAGAACCCTCGTACTCCTGTCGAGAACAATGATACCACCGGCAGTACTACTACATCTCCGATAATACGCAGTGCATCAAAGTTGGGTATGTTTTCGGTAGTATCATCTCGAGATTCTCCGGTATTGCAAAGAGCAACATCGTTGGATTATCTCGCCACGCCCTCGCACTCAACTGATGGCATCCCCACTACACCCAACCTTGAGAACTTGTCCCCTCCTATTTTGCAGAGAGCTTCCTCATCACCTAAACCATTACGATCTGCAATGTCCTCCCGGACATTACATGAATCACTCCATCGTGGTTTATCATCCAATGATACATTCTCAAAATCTGAAAATAATTTACTGAAAAGAAATGTATCATTTACACAAGTTAAAATACGCGAATATGAACGAGTCCGAGGAGTGAATTCTGACGTGTATGGACCGCCATTAAGTATTGGATGGAGATATAACACCCCAACTGAATTAGATGTTAGTGAATATGAAGAAGCTAAAGGTGCACCACGGAGTAGTGCAGAGTACTTAGTTCCCAAAAAGGTGAGAGAACGTATAATTAAAGAACATACCGAAGATGGGAAGAATGGGGATGGCAAGGCTAAAGAAATGATGGGATATTGGGATCAACCGGGACATATACCACGTAATCAACGTCGTCATTCTATAAGTTTTGGCACTCCTCAACAATCTATACTAAATGATAAGAAGAAGAAGTCAAAGGGTATGAAACACAAACTCAAAAAAATAATCAAGGAAAATAATCCCCTAACAAAAATACCACCATATAAACAACAGGAAGATCAATTATGGAATAATGCACACAAAATAGCTATTGAAAAAGCAAAACGATTAGAAGAGAGTATAATAAATGGTGATAAGCAAACATTGGATGTGAGAGATTTGTATAGTGTTGGAACTCCTTTGAATAATGTCATGCCAAGTCGGAGGAATAGTGTCCCGATTGTTACTTTATTGCCTAGTTTGTTAGTGGATGGGGATATGGGGGATGGGGTAGAGAAGAGAAGATGTAGTGCCCCAGCGGTGGTAGTACAACAACAGCAACATTTATCTGCTCCACAATCTCGTATTGGTGCTGCTACTGACGCCGAGGAGCAAGTTGGACTGTCATTATCAATATCAGGTCATACCGAAACCGAACCAACAGCCAATAATGGCGAGGGGACGAATAAGAAGAAGATTGTGGCAACAGAAGAAGAAGATGAAGGGGAAGGGAATAATGATACCGATGATGATGATGTTAGATTGGCACATTTATTGTATGAGGATGCTGTTATAAATGACAATAATGATGATTCCACACATCCCCCGGCAGCTTGATTGAAGTGCAGTTGCATGTACATATGTTTTCAATTCTTAAAAAGATGTAGATTAGGATTGTTAATTAGGATTATACAGAAGTAAGTTTTGTAGGAGTATTATACCTTAGTACATACCTTATGATCAAAGTGGGAATGGTTTTATATTATTCTTACTCCTATCTGACACGCCTAAACCCTTCCTCTTTGCCATGCTTGATACAATATCCTCCTCTTTGAGTATAATTGGTGCATCCTTCTTCAATACATGTCTTACGTTCGTACCCTCCTGGAAGCTTTCGTCTCCCTGGAGTTGTTTCTACTGCTACTTCTGTATCTGCTGCCTTCCTCTTCTTTGAACTTCTTTTGGTCGGTGTCTTCTTGTCCTTAACTAGAATATCTTTTACATCGGATGCCCAAAGATCTTCGGCATCGCCATCCTCATAAACGACTTTGTAATACTTCTTCCTGGCATCTATGATAGGGAGAGAAATGTAAGATGTTGGTATGCAAAATGCCGTCCGTCTTCTTCATATGTGCACACAACACTCACCGAACGATACAACAGAACCATCAAAGGGCCTAATCTCACCCAGCTCCTCGTCAAAGAACGATTTTGATACTTTTGTCCCAATGCCAATCTCATCACATTCTTGGATAGTCTTTGCCGCGGGTAGCTTCTTATCCCCAGAATCCTTGGCCAGTATTTCTTTTACTTCTAATTCATACAATCGATCAGTGTCTCCGTCCTCATAGAGTATATGATAAATCTTCTTCTTAGTATCTATAGATATAGGAAAGGAGCATATGAGTACGTTGTTTCGAGAAGGACAAATGTTGAACACATCATATGCACACATTCCAGTAGACACTCACCATACCGTTCAATAGTACCAGCAAATGGTCTTATCTTGCCAATCTCTTCATCAAAGAACTTTTTTAACACTCTCGAGCCAATCTTATAAACTTGTTTATTAGACGTTGTCAACCATAACAATCCTCTATCCGCTTTATCCTTCTTAACATCTAATTCAACCTCCAATACAAACCAAAATCAAATACTACAACTAATACCCAATCATATTAAATCTAACTTTCGTACTATTGGTTTTAGTAAATGGGGTAACAATAAATCAGATAAAGGGAAAGAGAAAGGATGTTGGTTACCTATATTAGAATTGGGTCCGTTTGATGTTGAGGAAGGTCCTGTGAGGGATCAGTGGTTTGAGTTGGCTGAACAGGTACGTTTTGTTATTTGTTTGTTGTTTGTGACTGTTAGGATGGTTGTGGATAAGTTATGTTTAGGTTATGAGAGTGAATTAGAGAGTGTGTTGTGTTGCTCATTATCTATTACTACTCTAACCATTTCTACACCCCCCTCTTATCATACATTCACAGGCTCAAGAGACTGGACGGAGTATGTCAAAATTAATCTTCTGGTATGGAGTCAAATATGAAGATCGTGCACAAGCATACTCCTTCGTTTCCAAAAATAAAGTTATATCATATGAACAAGGCCAGTTACAAGGATATAATATACTACC
>Ga0214480_101275_pt1 | contig 11083 bp, 12 predicted proteins | sample M1_20Mar14CPVII9_3_FD_165042 | JGI IMG/M metagenome (GOLD analysis project Ga0214480, IMG submission 165042) | Marine eukaryotic communities from Monterey Bay, California, United States - M1_20Mar14CPVII9sort6BwellE17 | ecosystem: Environmental > Aquatic > Marine > Unclassified | place: USA...
TTGCATACATCAATATTGTCCAAGGTTTTTCCATCCTCAACTATCATTGTAGATAATAGTAGTTGGCAAGATGATGATTCGGAGAGAATAACATTGGATTTATCCACCTCACTCAATCTAACTTCACTCAACGTTGGTGGTGATGATGGTAGTAGTGTAGATTTATATCAACTTGCTAGTTTATTACGCGCCGCTGGATTGTTCATAAGATGGAATGCTCAGGTATTGCAACGGGTAGTACAACAATCTGATGATAATATCATGAAAAGATTGAAATGCAATGGCATGTTATTACTCTATGCAAAACTTTTGGATGTTGATACCCCAACATCATTACCACCATCATGTGATGTTCCTAGATTTGCATCAATATGTTTATTCCGTGCCACCTATGGTAACGATACATTATCAACAACGTCACGGATGCAATTTGTCAATGAGCTTGATGGGTGTGCATATCTAATGAAGGCATTGCTAAAGGGAAATCAACCGGTTCCAAGATTATTCTCGATTGTTAGAAATGTTCATCATTTGATTGCGGCATGTCCTGAATCTATATCAAAAATGCAGAAGGAAATGGTCAGATATGGCAAGTTTCATCGTCGAATCAACAAGTATCTGTCGTCATTGACCCTTTGGCATCTCAATTAGATTTTGGTAAGTGTACCGTCTTTGTATATAGTGTTGACATTATGATGTACTTCTCTTACCAAGCTATTCTACATATATCCTAGGAATTCCATGGGGCTATCGAGCAAATAAGTTGGCTCTTTCGGAGTCTGCTACAATTGATTTGATATGTAAAGCAAAGCCAACACACTGCCTACTGACAATGGGATTAGATGATCATACACATTTACCAACATTACAAAAGTTAAGAGAGCGAATGCCAGAATTACAGTACATAGTTGCTCCCTCCTGCGAGAAGAAGTTAATAGACTTTGGTTTAAATTCTAATCAAATCACAATCTTGGAACATAACGAATCATGTCAATTATCATCATCAAATGCAATAGTCAAAGCAACCGAGGGAGCATTATTAGGACCTCCATGGCAAAAGAGAGAAAATGGATACTTATTGCAACTCAACAAAGACGGAGGAGATGACGAGAATGGACTCTCAATATACTATGAACCACATGGCGATGTAGTACTCAACAATATCAATGACTTACAAGCAGATGTTATGATATCGCCAGTTACCAAGCAATCTTTACCGGCACAAGTACCAGCAGAAGGTCAGTTTACTTTAGTATATGGCGGTGACAGAACATTAGAAATAGCTGAAACACTAGGGGTAAAAGCGATAGTACCGTTGGGGAATGGAGCACTAGATATTGAAGGGCCATTGGCTGGATTGGTATCGGCTAGTGGAAATGTTGATGACTTTGAGAAGATAGTTGATGAACGGAATATAGGACGAGATGATACAATGAGAGTTGAGAAGGCCTCTCCCGGTATTCCTTTGAATGTATCATTGTAGGTTTGATATGTCAGCATTTGGATACAGTTGCAATACAATAAGATATACATTGGCGAGGAGATGCAAAATATGTTCGGGAAAACTATGTCTGGTAACTGCCTTGCTGCAAAGAACTGAGGAGGTAAACAAACACATGATAGAAACAACTAGAAGGAATCATCATCTCATCTTGCGTGGACTCACTTACTATCATTGTTTAATTGTTCCATAAATTTAGAGAACCTTTTGAAGATAACTACAAGACTTCGAGATTGAGCACTACGCTAGTTTAGATGACGGCTGGCTACATCATGATCATATGATTAGTTTAGTGACGGCTGAGATGAAGGCTGGCTATATTTTGATCAATTGATCATGATTAGTTTAGAAGAGGAGAGCAAAACAAAAGTAGTTAGAAGTAGGTAGACATGTCTGCTGATTCTTTTCTATAACATTAGCCCTAGTATCTATATTTTATGAGTAATTTTGTACATCAATCCTGAAACAGTTCAACAACTTAGTTGGTAAGATGCTCAATGATTCCCTGGTGATCAACGGCCTCTTGGGCAAGGAAACCGGCTGCGGCAAGCATAGCAAGACGTCCGTTCTGAAGTTCCTTGGTCTGCATGATGTTGAATTCCTCAGGATCAGTGGGCTTTAATCCAAGAGGGTCAAATCCGATGTCACCTGGGTAATAATCATCCTTCAACATACCTGGCTGATCGTACTTGGCATCAGCAGGATCAACCCATCCAGTCTTGGAACGATAGAATTCAGCAGTACCAATGAAGGCAACGATCAATAAATCCCATCCGACAGGTACCTGAGGGAACTGGTCGATGGCTGATCCAGTAATTTGAGAATCGAATAAGAATGTACTCCCCTCAACCTTCTCGCCAACAAGGAAACCAATAACAGCAAGCATGGCAACACGTCCGTGTGTTACCTCGGCTTCACGGTACTTCTTTAATCCAGCCTCGTCGGCCTTTTCGGCAAATCCCAAAGGATCCCAGAATCCCATTGGTGGGAGAGCACCGGGCATATCCTCTAGAAGATGCACGTTATCACAGTTTATGAGATAAAGAGATGTGATAGTAACATATATTAGTGCATTCGATATTTGCAAAGACAATCAAATAAGGGCAATTGAAGTTCAAATGAAGCAGGCAGCCTTCAAGCCTTTATACTGAACACACGAATTCATATCATAGAACAATACTAACGCGAACTTACCTGCGGTGAATGCGTTCATGGCGGTGGATGAACGAGAGATGGAGGCAGGTGCAAAGGCACTGCATGATGCAATAGTAGCGGCAAGGATGGCAGACTTGTACATGATTGTTGTAGATTTGTAGTAATAGATGTTACAAAGAGATGTAGATTCGATTTATGAGCAAATGGAGAAGGAGGAATAAGTGCACCGCAGAGCAATATTTGTGTTGCTGGTGAGTTGTGTAAGTATGTGGTCACAAAATTCATGATAAGTAAATAAAATTTGATCGATAAACAGCCTACACGTGGAGAGTATAAACAAAGAAACTTTGTTTTGTTTTGTATTAATCGTTACAAATAAAGATACCGATTAAAGTACTCCTAATTTTAGGGGCACGCGTCAAACTAGTCATTTAGAAATGAAAATTGCATGACGTAATGCAATTTGACGATGTAATGAGTAATACGAACCACGTGAACATGCTATGCTGACTATAATAATATATGAGTCAATTGTACCACTGCTATAATCTATCCATGTTCCTCTCATAATCTACTATACACAAACACATACTTATACAAATCATACAAACTATAATAAACAAAAATTATGAAACTCTCTATCATCGCCTCTACTATTGCAACAAGTGCTGCATTTGCACCCACAACAACCTACTCTACCAAGTCGGCACTTTACTCAACACCCGAGGAAACAGCTGATATCCCTGCTGATATTGCTCAACCTACACCAGCTATGCAAGAAGTTGGTAATGGATGGACACCCGACGAATCACTTCCCTGTTATGGATTACCAGGAGTTGTTGCACCCACCGGATATTTCGATCCCTTAGGTTTTGCGCAAACTGGAATCACATTGAATGAAATTAAGCGTAATCGTGAAGCTGAAGTCATGCACGGAAGAGTTGCAATGCTTGCAACAGTTGGTTACTTTGCAGGAGAGGCAATTCCAGGACCATTCGGACTAACTGGGCCCGCAAATGATCAACTAGCACAATTACCATTTGGTGTACTTCCTCTATTTGGTGCAATGATTGGTGCTGCTGAACTGAACCGGGCACGGATCGGTTGGGTGGAGCCAGATTTCGGTAAGCCATACAAGACTCTGTGGAAGTTGAGAGATAATTATTATCCTGGAGATATCGGCTTCGATCCATTAGGCTTGAAACCTTCAGATCCTAAGGAATTTGCTACTATGCAAACTAAAGAGTTACAAAATGGACGACTTGCTATGATTGGCGTTGCAGGTATGTGCAGTCAGGAGATTTTCAACCATAGAGGTATTGTCGATACGGCCATTTTCTATAACAAGGTATTCTCTGGAATCGATCCATACTCAAATTGTCCCGAGGGTATTGATATCTGTTAAATGTTGTTGAACTAGCTAAGATAACACTTAATATTATTACATGTATCATTACTTTTCTTTATGGTTTCTTTATTAAATGCAAGTTGTGTCTACCTAAATATTTGTCATTTTCAGCTCTACATGTATCCTCCTCACATGATATGCACATATTATAAATAACAAATCTAGGTGATATCCTCATTGGAACACCCCATTATTTCGAGAAGGAAAACACTTTTGTTGGATTACATACTTTCATTTGTCGAGATCTAAGTTGGAACACTCCCTGGTATTAATCCATCTGTTAATGTTGCCAATTCTTCCTTGGTTGCAAATCTGATATTCTTACCATTCAACTCTTTCTTAATTGACTTTTATGTAGCTTTCGTGATGCACTTAATATAAAGATTGCAAATCCAGTATCTTCTTCTTGAGGTTCTTTGTATTTTAATACTAATGCTTTGCCACCGATGGATAGATCTTCTCCTCGAGCTCTTGCACTATCTTCTGAGGTTGGTGTTTCATCGTGTTGCATTGCTCTATACTCTATATTGTTCTTATCAAGGAGATCGATGATGAGTTGTTTGTGATTTGTAGCGGTACTAGTCATTATTCTTATTCCTCGTCGTCGTAAAAGCGGCAAGTGATTTGAGTTGTATTTAATAATGGCTAATGTAGATGCAAACATTGAGTGTGAGTGATGATCTAGCGGCGTTTATCATTGCTATTGTCATGTGGCGATTGTCTAAATTTTGGAAAAGTATCTTTGCAAGAGATACTTTTGGGCTCAGCCTTTGAATCGTCCACAGCATGCAGACTCGAGGAGATGTTATTCATATAATACACAGCTAATGTGAATATATCTAATAACACTATGTCAACAGATATAAAGAAATCGAAGACAACTCGGCGCCACTCACAGAAAAAGATAGAGGAGGCAAAAACAAATAACAATGCAATTGAACTGCAACAGAAGGATCTCAAAGTTTCTGGCTTTTGTCGACCCGGTGCTGGCACAAAGCGAGGAGTACCAGGGGGGTGCATATATGAAAAGGCTTCATCAAGACATAAACGTCATAGAGAAGTATATAAATCCAGTTCACAAGGTCAGGCTATATCTAAACAAGCTGTGCCTCTGGGGAGTCGTAGAGGTAAAAGTAGTGTCGATAGTTATTCGGAGAAGAATATGAAAAGAAAGTTGATAATGGAAGCAGCTAAAAAGAAGAAGGCGCCAATACAACAAAAGAAGTAAACAAAAAAGAGGGCGAGGACGGGGAATCACATGCACATTCGCATCTATCATCTACAACAAAAGCAAATACATTTAAGTCTATCGACAAAGATACTTTTGCGGTAGTTTTGTTGTGATATATGTGATTGTTAGCAATGAGAATAACTACCCAAGTCGGTAGTATATCGGTGACTCCTGATAATATGAACACTTCTATGAAGAGAGGGGTTATATAACAAAAAGAAGTGTGTATTTAGTAGTACTGCTGCAAAGGTGTATTATGACAGTTTTCAATGTTGAGATGTCATCATGGGAAAGCACAGAAGATGACAATTAATATAGTTTTGTCAAATAGTTTATGCAGGACATATGCTCCTGTGAATGATAATCTGTGATGATATGAATACACATTATGAATAATCGAGAGTATATGGATTGATAAGTTTACAGTTTTTACACTATATATGTTGTACAAAATAGACCCCATTCTATACTTTTGACTCAAAATTGTATACGAATTGGTCTCGTTATCAGAACAGCGAAGTATATATACAACAAAATTGACAAGTAGTCTTTAACTCCGCTTTCTTAGGGGGGGAACAACCTTGGCTCTAAGCCTTTAGTTCAGCTTGAAAGTTCTCAAAGTCTTTCTCGCTGCTGACTTCGGCCAACTCAACCTCATCATCGGGCGTTTCTGCAGATTCTTCTTCAGATTCGCCGTCCATAGTGCCTTTACGGAGACTCTTGATGGGCTCTTCTTCATCCTCAACGTTGCCCTTTTTGCCAGTGATCATGTTGTACATTCCGCTTAATACTCGGATGATTTCGTCTTGGCTCTCAAACAAGGGTAGGAATGAGATGACGATTGCAGCACCGAAGCCCCAAGCAACTGAAAGAAGGACCCAGAAGGCAAAGTAATCTCGTGTGAAGACCTTGGCTGGTAGAGATAATGCAGGCCAGAGGATGGCAAGGACAAACGTAAGCACATATCCCCTACGAGTGATCCAACGCTTGGTACGACGAAGCTCGGTCTTGTCCTGCTGCTCAGCTCCAAGACCTGATAGATCCTGCTCGACGAGATGGATCATACTATCAAGAGTAGAAAAGTCAAAGTCTTGGGGATCGACAAACTTGGAGTAGACGTAATGGATGATACCAGAGGAGATGATGGCAATCAAGTTACCACTGAGCATAACCTCGTTCGATCCGAGGGTAGCAACACTGATACTTCCGCTTTGGATTTGAGCGCCTGCTAACCATCCGATGACGGCCAGTGCAAAACCAGACCAAGCGGCAATCACGGCACCCTTACCAGACGCCTTGGTCCAAGTCATCATATTCCAAAGGGGGATAACAGCTGATCCGATCACGACACCCATGAAGAGGTATACCCATCCAAGGTTAAGACCCATGGCGTTTAGGGCAATCTATTCGAGAAGAAGTGACATGATGTAAGTGATATGTTAGCAATACATCAAGAGAATAAAGGTCTTATCAATCTAAACGATACAAAAAAGTCTCACTTACCGAGAATAGACCCATGAAGATACCAAAGCACACAATCACGATGCGAGAGACGAATAGGATCTGTTTCCCAGTGGCTTCGGGGTTGAAGTATTCACGGTAGATATCATATGCAATCAGTGATGAGACTGCAATACTCTCAGCTGATCCAGTAGATACAATGGCCATGAAGAGCATGATCAAAATCAAGGCGGAACCAGCCTGTCCCATTAAATGGTCAGCCACGGCAGGAGGTACAAGCCCTGAACCGGCCTCACCTGCATTGATTGGGAGCATGAGTGCAGTTGATGCTAGGCCCAATGATGTCGCGAGGGAGAAAGGGATAGCAAACCAGCAGATACCGCCGAGTAAATACCCCTTAGCTGCACTCGAAGGCCGAGCGGCAATCGCTGACTGCCAGTAGGACTGATCAACAAAGACAGTACCAAAATTCCCAATAATGTTGATGATTCCGAACATGAGACCACCACCCGACAGCATGGTAAGATAACTTCCTTGTTCATTACCAGCTACAGGACCGCAAGCCATTTGTTTCTTTCCGTCGGCGTCTTGGAAGAAGGATGTGGATGGAGTACCATCGGTACTGTAGATTGCTTGACATTGCTCGGTTGTGTAAGACACGGTATTATCCAAGAAGTCGTACATCTGGTCAGATGAGTATACCTTGATATAAACTATTGTGATCATGGTAATGAGGACGGCAAAGATGATCATGGTGTGGAGGTACGAAGCCATGAATGTAGCCTTGAGGCCTCCGGCTGAAGTGTACAAGATGACGCCCCAGGGGATCAAGAAACTTGCCAACTCGTAGTTCACTCCAGTAAGAGCCTCGACGGTGGCAGCACCACCTAACAAAAGCATGGCTGTGACGATGATATTGGCGCAGAACCCAAAGAAGAGGAAGGTAATATGGGCCGATTTACCCCAACGAGCACGGACAATCTCACACATGGTATGTGCAGAAGGTGCTACATCCTTGAGACTGATTGCTAAAACGCCGAAGAGAAGAATCTGGATTGTAGCTCCCGATGCATACCAGAAAGGACCACTAACACCATATTGCCAAGCAACATTGGAACTCTGTAGGAGAGTTGCAGCCCATGTCCATTGAGAGATAATTACCGAAGCGGTTAGTCCAGTTTTTACCATACGTCCAGCGGTGCTATGGATTGATGAACATGAGAAGAGGATATCACACATAAGATATGAGCTACGATCTGCAAAGATATGAAGAATATGAAAGTCGGCAGAGGAAAACTAAGACAGAAACTCACTTGAACTGTTCTGATGTGATAGTTGCATTATCAGAGAACTTCTTATCCAAAAAGACGATGCAAGTAGTAAATAGAGAGAATAAAGCACCGAACCCAATAACAACAAGGTAACCAACAGCCTTAGAGAGCGGAGGAGAACCTCCAAAGTAACTCTCCATGCCTTGGTACTCAGGATCTTCCTCCCATGATGGTGGGCAGACGTCTATTTGTTGCAATACAAATATAATACAAAACAGTTGAAAGTTAATTCGGATAAGATAAGTTAAGATATGAAAACATATTTGAAAACACAGACGATATACATACCTACGCCCTCGATTACAATGTCGTTGACGACACAGGACATGATGATAATTAATTACTTGATGGAGAAGGTGGGATGTAGTAGGGATTGTTGTTTCAAAAGCACCTCTAAAAAAAATATGATGGATCCATCAACATCATCAGAATAACATCCCCTTCTCCTCTTACATAGAGTCCCCATGTTAGACGACTATGACGAGCTTTTCATCAAAGAATTCCGAGACATAACTAGTAGTGGATAGCTTCTACATAATTTGACGGCAACGATGGTAGGAGATATGACAGAGGACCTCCTATTAGCAGCATATTCTCATGGTAAACTCTCATTTATTTTGGGCAGTATCCTATAATATATCTTTTGGCGATCCAGTCACAACCTTTTGTTCTTTTCACTTTGTCTATCTCCTACCGAGGTTTAGCGCCGAAGAACTACCTCTCTGAAAAGGAGAAGGTGACAATCGTCCACTCATGGATGCAGAACTACCACTGTGAAAAGAGGAAGTGACATAGTTTTCCCTGAGAATAAACATAGTGTGAAAAAGATTCTATTTACAAAGATTGCATCATCCATCACCATATATCATTTCTCATCTAAGTCGATCTATCAACAACAGCAACGACGACAATGCCGAAGACTCTAATTAGTGTGGATCCAAAGAAGGAGCCGTGGAATCAGGATACTCCACTTCACAATCGGTGGCATCCTGATATTGTAAGTTGGTAATTTTGTACACAAGATATGCACAAAGATATCATTTGCAACAGGCTCGATATGTTCTCTGATTATGCAAAGTTTATTTATTGACTCATCCATCTTCGATTTCATCTCCTTCAATACTAACTACCACTATTATCCTGCAAAACATATCTACAGCCAGCGGTTGCAAAAGTATCGGAGGGTGAAAAGTTTCGTGTAGAGTGTGTTGATTGGACGGGTGGTCAAATCAAGGATAACGATTCGAGTGATGATGTTAAGAACGTTGATCTCTCTCAAGTTCATTATCTATCAGGTCCAATCGAAGTTGATGGTGCCATGCCGGGGGGTTTCTCAACCTTGGAACTTTGGAAGACAATGAGTGGGGATTCACTGGAACATTTGCACAGGTATGTATATTGCAATGTATGATGATATACATATATGTATTACAGTACTGTACTCCCCCACTAACTCAAATATTATATCTTCTTTGTATTTCATAGGAGAATGGAGGGGGATTCCTAACTGACCACTTTCCTAAAGCAACTAAAGCTATTTGGGATATTCACGGTGTATACTGCACAAGTCGTCACATTCCTGGTGTAAAGTTCGCAGGATTAATTCATCCTGGCCTTATCGGTACCGCACCGAGGTAAGAGAATAGTGTATCTTTCTACTTATATACCAAATCTTTAACTAACTTTATGAATGTCTACATCCATTCATGAAATCAGTGCTGAACTGCTGAAGATTTGGAATGACAGAGAAGCTACTCTTGTTAGTGAGGAAGGTACTGCACTTGAGAAGACGCTATGCGGTGAGGATACTTTTGGTTGAACTATGTTTATGCCTGCAAGACTGTTATTGATACTACTATCTCATTTTACTTCCTTCTTTCACATGTTCATCTTATGTTTTCAATATGGATCTTAGGTTGTTTGGCAACTCGTCCGCTTGCCTGCCTCCCGGAGGCAAAGGGTGCAATGCTTGGTAAGCTTGGCCATTTCATGGAGAAGAGTGGAACCGATGAGGCTTGGGATAAGGTGGCAAGTGAGGCAGCTCGAACAGTACCTGGTCGGGAGAATGGTGGCAACTGTGACATTAAGAATCTATCAAGAGGTTGGTAAGTACTTCTTTTGCCGTCAGGTATCTCATTCAAACCAAATAAATACTCACATTGTTTCTACTCTCATCGCTTTCTCTTCCTCCTTATCTTCTTCCCGGTAGCACTGTCTACTTTCCCGTCTTTGTGGAAGGTGCAAAGCTTTCTATGGGCGATATGCATTTCTCTCAGGGGGACGGAGAGGTCAGTTTTTGCGGGGCCATTGAAATGAGTGGCTTTCTAGATCTCCGGTGCTCAGTGATCAAGGGCGGCATGAAGATGTTACCTGCCGTAGGTCCTAGCAAGCTTAACGTGAACCCTATCTTTGAAATAGGACCTCTGGAGCCTCGGTATTCTGAGTGGCTAGTCTTTGAAGGCATCTCTGTTGATGAACAGGGTAAACAACGTAAGTGGATATGAGGTGCTCTCTGTCGGTATGTGTTTGTCCATCTTACACTCACTCATCTCCCTCTTATAGATTACCTTGATGCAACCATTGCATATAAGAGGGCCGTCTTAAACTGTATCAAGTATCTGTCACAGTTTGGATACTCCGAGGAGCAAGTGTACTTGTTGTTGAGCTGCTGTCCTTGTGAAGGGAGGATCTCAGGAATAGTAGATGTTCCTAATGCCGTGGCTACTCTTGCAGTACCTCTAGCTATCTTTGATCGAGATGTCAGGTGAGTATATATGCTGCTTTTCTAACGAGTTGGCAGACTTTATTATGCTTTGACTAACCCAATCTTGTGCTTTATCTTTGACAATAGGCCTCCAAGTGATATTGAGCACTTTGCCAAGGGTATTAGGGTCGTTGAGAAGGATGTATGTATCTCTGAGGAGGGCGGGGCTATTCCTCATGATCCTCGTTTAGATACTTGCCGACTTGCTGAGTAAAGATTCTGATGGGGTTAA
>Ga0214480_101276_pt1 | contig 11078 bp, 9 predicted proteins | sample M1_20Mar14CPVII9_3_FD_165042 | JGI IMG/M metagenome (GOLD analysis project Ga0214480, IMG submission 165042) | Marine eukaryotic communities from Monterey Bay, California, United States - M1_20Mar14CPVII9sort6BwellE17 | ecosystem: Environmental > Aquatic > Marine > Unclassified | place: USA...
AGTAGACGATGGAGCATTTCCCGCACACTTTAGATGGTGGAATCTCAAGGGATGTGCTAATATGCAACTAGATGAGAGTGACCAACCTACATCATGTACAAAATATGGAGCAAAGATACTATCAATCCTACAAATCCTTGTTTTGGGAATTCCTGCTGTTGCATTGACAATCATAACGTGTTTGATATGCCCCTGCTTCGTGCCCGGTTGTGGTCGTTCAGCAAGAGAACGGGTAATGAACATGATATCATTTTGGGGTTCAGCTTTATCGACTCTCATCATGCTTCCCTTCACTTGTCTCGGCATGTTGTTGGTTTCTTTATTATACTTCTTCGTGGCAACTATTACTTGTTTTGTGAAGATATGCTCACGAGTGAGGACGCCAACGCCAAATAGGACCACCACAACAGGCAATGCACCTGGTAATAACAATGAACCCGCGGCAAATATTCCACTGCCAGAGCAGCTTCTTGCTGAGATCAATGAACTTCTAAGGATGGAAGAAGGAAGGGGTCTATCACAGGCAGGCAACGAGCCATTGCGTGTCAAGGTAAGAGAAGAGGCCGAACGAGTAGAAGAGAAGCTGCCTGATGGAGTCAATCAAGATGATATTCGAATCGTTATGTCCCAGGCAGGTGTTCTTGTTGAGAATGATTATAACTGTGTCGATGCAATTATGTCTACCGTGTAACATGCTAGTCATAATTGTTATATAAATGCAACTACATTGGCTGGATCTCGTCAGCCCATGACTTTGCTTGACTGCCCAGAAAACCAACAACTAGTGCCAATAAAACAGTTATGATAGAGTATACCACACCGTCAAACTTAAATATGATCGGATCAATTAATGATAGAATCTCAATTATGAATTGGGCAAAGGTACTGAGTGATCCAGCTAAACCCGCAATCATGCTTTGAAGAACGATGCTTTCCTCAGGGCCTGGATTGCCTGTGGTCATCAAATCATTGTACATTATGGTGAGAGTCGAGAGGCAATATGTGCATACAAGATAAGATGACAAGCACAAATAAAACTCACCAGCGAGAAAACTAGCCAACGAACCAGAGAGGGCACAACCTCCAATATTGCACACAAAGGTTCCAAGAGGTAATCCTTGGATCTTCTTATTATACTTATCCATCAATTTCCACCTAGCCAAGCATCCAAAGGGAGTGAACAATAGACTAAGAAGATACTGTTGATGACTTGGAACAAAGTATACTGCTAGACTCAGACCGATGATCATGGCTGCAAGCAATAAAGTTGAGAATGTCCTCATTGAAATGAATAACCGACGGCAGGTTGATCTAGCTTGACTCGGTTGGTCTTGTTCAATTTCTACTGGCTGCTGCTCGTCTTCAGTTGCTTGACGACGTAAACGGAGTCCATATCCTCTTCTTTCAGCTCGTTTAGTCTCCCTTCGGCGTCTCCAAACAAATAAGTATACTGCAATGTGCTGACCAAATCTGTATGATACAATACCCAGCTGGATCGAGAGTGCATATCCAACTATTCCCTCCCCAATCGATCCTGCTTTTAACAGACGAATAACTGATGCATTTAATGAACTAAAAGTACTCAAGGCGCCACAGAACCCTACTCGAAGACCAAGTAGGATGATATCTTTCATTTGGTCAGCCGATATGGTCGTTTTCCATCCATCGATAAGGGATACCCTTCGAAAGGTAGTCACGTGATCGTTAATGTCGTGGATTATCTCGCCGACATGCTCCTCAATACTTGATGCCTGGCGACGAAAGTTGTGAATTGGACTGCTGTTATTTGAGCTGGTGCTGCTATTCCTTGATGGTGATAACTGTTCTGATTCTACATTGATAGTTGGTGTTTGTTGTGGGCTAGCCTCTTGGCTTGACTCACCGCTTGATTCTCCACTTGATGTAACTCCTCTCATTTCTATATCACCAGATTCCATTTCATTATCATTCAACTCACCTATTTCAAAGTTGTTTCGGGAATCGTTGGACTCCAAACGTACTCGATTATTCTCGTAGTGTTCCATCACATCAGTGTCAATCTTATTTGCAGAGAAGAATACTAAACATGGACTTGCAATTATCCTTCGACCCAAGCCACGAAGCTGGACGTCTCTAATCTCATCCTCACTTGTTCTATTCAATCCAGATAGAACATCTAATCCTAGTAATCCTGCAATTGATTCATTACTACGGTGGTTGTTCGTTTCACTCTGAGTTGTTGGTTGTTCAACATCATCTGTTGATTGTGCATTACCTCTTCGTCTATGCAACCCATCATCAGTATCTTGGCTGAAAGAAGTAGGTCGTTCATCTACATTCTCGGAAGATGTTGGTGATCTTTGAGGTACATTGCCATATCCGAGTAGTCTATTGATACAAGCCTTACCAGCATCAATAGTACTTCTATACGCTCCTCTACAAACTGCAAACAAACCTCTCGTAGAATCTTCATTTGGATACGGATTGCTACCAACAAGAACTTTGGATGTTACAATACCCATAGCCTCTCTACCACTGCATAACAATCCCATTAGAAAACAACTCCATATATTCAATGGTAAGTTAGTACCTAATGCTGAATCTTCCGAAAAGACTGCTCCTAGTTCCATTCGAAACCATGTGGCACTCATCATTCTAAAGGCTATACCAACAATGGAGCAAATTGATAGGATTATTATTGTATCATATGTACCCCAGAATCGTTGTAAGATTGCCATATCATGTTCAGATGTTATTGTAGTTGTGGTGGTGTTATTTGTTGATACACATTCTTCTTGTTGTAGAGTGGGTAATTGTGGTTGTTCATTATTATTTTTGATTTGATTAGTAACACTATCATTTGCTGTAGACAATGGCGATGATGGCGGACTGCCGGCACTTGCACTTGACCGTTTTCTCAGTACTGGAGATGTATTAGGAGATGATGGACATTGATCTTCAGGGTTCATCATAATCTGTTTACTCAATACTCTTTGCTCTACTCATGTGCTCTGTGTTAGTAAATATTCTGCATAAGATTCTTCATCTATGAGTCGCAATCGAAATACCACCTCCAGCCTACAAACAACTATCTTCTCTCTCCTCAAAGACTGTACTTTTGTCTTCCTATTGCAATAGCATTGTCCTTCCTGTTGTTAAAGAGGTACAAGGAGTAATAATATTGGTTTGTAGGTGTTTTTGATTGAGATAAGCATATGATATAACCTAAATGTAAATATTTTATTTTTGGTATCTAATAACTATAATTAGTTATGATAAATAAATAAACAAATATGGATTCTAATATACAGCAGACAGAAAATAGTTATTGCAAACTCAATTATTGTTGAGATATGGATCAATATGTAATAATATAATTATTATGAAATAGTTAACCTATAGAATAACACTTCAACTTTCAAAGACAAATCACATCATCAACTCCACAGCCCGTTAGTACCTCTGCTGCTCTCTATAGCTTATTACTGTTCCTTTTCTACAATGATATATAGAGTGTTTTAGTTGTATAGATTGTCGGCGGATTCAGATATAGGTAACATTATGTCGGCTACAGAAGAGAATAGATCAATAACAGCCACAGAGGCAAGTGTAGCCGGATCATCAGTTGCAATAACTGAAGCCGAGGAAGATCGTGATGATGCCTCCTTCTCCACAGGCGGAGGTAATAATAACTCGGAACATAAGATTGCAATCACAAAAAGTAGTGAATTAGATATATCAATATCCCTTGATAAAGATAATGACGATGATTCAGAAGGTGATGAAGAATATTCAGCACCAGGTCATTTCCATGCCTTACGCACACCTGCCAAGCTGAAGGGTGCTCGTTCTCGTAGCTCATCACGATCACGTCCAAACAGTCGGAGGAATTCACCATCACCTGAACGTACTAAAACTGCACAGGCAATAGTTGAGGGTATATTGGGTAGTACAGTATCACCCTCAGCATTATCACCCTCAGCATTATCACCCTCAGCATCTGTTGGATCATTACTAGATGGTATTGGTGATCATAATACCGATATTATTGATCCAGATCTGTTATTAGATAAGCTTGGATTCAAAGACCTCGATCCAAACATAACACAAGAAGAAATGCAAGAGATGTTACGAAAGCATATATCAAGTAATTCAGGATTACCAACATTAAATGAAAGGATGAGCGAAGCAACAATGGATGACACGCAAGCCTTTCATGATTTGTCATACCATAAGAAGACAAGTTCCTCTAGTATAGACGAAGAAGAAGACGGAAAACTTTCACCCGAAAAGGCTGCCCGCGTCGAGGCTGCGGTACGGTTAGAAATGTTGAAGAATAGTGGATTATCTAATTCACAAATTATTACTACAATGGCACCAATCTTGAATACATTGGATGAGGGAGAAGAAGATTTAGATGATGAAGAAGAGGAGGATGCGGCGACAAGTGATGATATTGTATTGGATATACCAGAAGATATGATACATCTAAAGAAAGAGAAATACAAGAATAGGGATACTATGAACTCCATGTCAACATTGGGAAGAATAAGTGATAAAGATGAGGATAATGCCGATGTTGAAGTGCCGACATCTGTTTTTAATGAGCTTAATGTAAATGAGAAGAAGAAAAGAGAAATGTTACATCGTGATACATCGATGGCTGTGGTAACAGGGAATGAACCAGTTATTTAGAAGCTGATGAACAGGATGGATTAGAAGCTGATTTGGAAGTGTAGAGATGTGGGGATGTACAGCAATCACTTGATGATTGTATTTAGGTGTTGATAATTAAATATTTTCTATAAAATCCCATATTAGATAAGCTATAAAGTCTAGTACAGTTTTGCAGAAGAAAGGTAAGACTCTGAAGGATACCGCCGCTACAAGAGCAAAAAAAAATGCACAGCCAAAAATTGCACAGGATAAAAGTCAAGGCCTACAATCTCCCATCCATCATCATTCGGCATGTGAGCTCATAAAACAACAATCCAATCAGTAGATAGTAGTATAATTAAAGGATAAGAACAGAGTATAGTACAGCGCGTATAAAGCAAAAGAGTAAACTTAAAAGACATCGATCATCGACAGAAGAAGAAAATTAGCATCGATTGCAATAGTAATAGACATATACAAAGTAACTGAACAATATAATAATGGGCATCAAAGATATAAAAGATTTCTCTGCAGAAGAGGTTGGTATGTGGTTTGCAGCACAAGGGCTGGATCCAACAAAGGTAGTATCAGAGGGTGTCGATGGCGATTTGCTGCTATCATTATCTGACGAAGACTTGAAATTTGAAAAATGACAGTAATCCGCTCAGGCGGGAGCAGTTTACCCTGTGTTAGGTGCATGGACCGGCCTTAGTATGAAACAACAAAAGAAATAATGGGTGTATATCAATTACCATATATAATTACCAATAGGCAATAACAGGTGGTTCTCCCGAAACAATCATGTATTAGAGATAGCGTTGATGCTGCATATCACATACGGATATACCAAGTAAAGAATACACAGTATTACTTCTACAAGATAGTGTATCAGTATCATTCATTATTAAGTTCAAAATCAAAATAGATGCACTGCGGATATATGATACGATGCTCATAGAATGATACACGGATGGCGTTACAACAATAAAATCCTTAATTGATGGTGCTGTCATCTGAAGGGTTACATTTGCTAAGTAATGTTGCTGTATGGCGTCACGACTTTGAGACGATTAATGATAAGAATGTTGCTATGTGGCACCGTTACTACATTGATGTAATTAATTATTATATCATGAAGGAGAATGACTGTCAGCTGATCATTAGTAATAATGATAAGAAGGAGTACTCAACTCCCGATGGCTGGGAAGTTTTTAGATTTCAAGTTAGTGAGGAGCATCGTATCAATCAAACATTTAACACTTTAAATGATTTCTTGGAGTATTGGTTTCATGAGTATAACAATCGTCAAGAGAGTAGTAGACTCGAACCGGTATATATGAAAAAACAGACAAAGAATCAATCAGGAGAATGCCCAACCGGAGTCCAACAAGAAGCCTCTGAAAGATATCAAAAACTTAGCTACACGGATAAAGCAATATATAGAGCAATTGGAAAGGAGTATTTCAGAAAGAAGAAATAATATGTATGATAATTAAAATAATGGGTATTCAGTATAGATCTAGGGTGTATCGATAGTTACTGCAATACTCAGCTCTATATCTCTCTCTATCTTTATCTCTTTCTACTTGTTGATCTACTCTCATTCCTCTTTATCTTTCACTTGTTTGTGTCCGATATCCATATCATATCTCTTTGTTAATATGAACAGAAGAGAGACAAGTACGATAAAGTAATAAAGTAAGCATAACCAAACATTATTCACAAATGAACCTCTTCATTCGCCCTTCCTAAACAACTCGATACATACAATATACTAATTGCTATCGAACTCTCCACCATTAAACTTGAATCGTCATCAAATACCGTATCTAATCTACCCCGCCACACATTCAAACCATAGTATACATGTGTAGAACAGTTCTCATAAGTTGATTGTCTTAACTGCCTAACTGCATGAGGATTAACTAGGCTGTGGGAGTTCACTGTTGTATGCATGATATATAACAATTGAATATGATGCAATATCTCCACTGTCATGAATCGTCTACTACTATCGTCGACGATATTGTAAAATATATTGATTTTATCATTGTAGGGTATCGTGGGTGACGGCGCCGCGGTAGTGTAGTATTGCAATGTGATGTAGATGCACATCAACCACTATTGATTGTTGGTAGTGCACATCATACGTCTATTGCAAGAGTATGCGGCTTCAAACTGACCAACAAACGATAGCCATTGTATCTTTAGACTATCGTCGAATACTAGGATTATTATTGCAACTATCACTACCATCTATATCGTATCTATTGGTTGTTGCACACGCTCGAGCAATTATTTTGACATTGTATATAAGAGGATGAATTGCATGTAGTGGATGGTGGGTGGTATACTTGTCGAGGCTCATAAATAAGCACTAATATTAATCCAACGCTTAATACTACATCATTATTTGTTGGGAATTAAGACGACTAGTTGGCATTGGCATACACATGCTGTTGAAGATTAATATTAATGAGCCTCAACGCTAACTTTGTAAATTTTTCATGTACGTTCATACTAATTTGATCTGTGTAAAGATTATTTCGACGTCACTTGTTAGTAGAAACACAAGGAGGCTTAATAAATTAGGAGAAGCCGATCAACAACACCAGTTGTTAGTGATGTTTTGCCTCTCTAGTACTACTCGGCGTCAAATTTTTGCAATCTCCTCCGCCGGTTGTTCGCCAAATGGCCGCTTTTATTCTTAAAATGACCGAAGTAGGAGCACAATAAAAAGTCGTTGCAGTTACCTAGGGTAAACTGACCTTGGGCTTAGTGGACTGCAAACAAAGAAGGTAACGAAAAACATAGAGTTCAGTAAAGAACAATTTGCAAAAGTAGAAGGAGGTGGTGGCGATGAAGAAGAAATGGATAAGCTTAAAGGAGATATGGAAGCGATATCTCTAGATAAATCCTCACTAGAGACTAGAGGAGAAGGTTAGTGAACTCGAATCGGCAATGGCATCTAAAGATGATCAGATTGCAGAGCTTAAGAAACAGATGGAAGAGATGAAGATAGAGAATGAAAAGTCAAAGGAAGTTGCAGTAGAAAAGGCAGCTCCAGCTCCACAACCGGCACCTGCACCAGCAAAACATCATAGAGGGCCAGTAAAGCCAGGTAAGATAACAAAAGTGTGCACAATGTGTTCAAAGTCAAAATTTTGCATATGATATGTATAATCTCAATATGATGTTTTTGACGGTAGAAGAGCTGCTCGGAGAGGCTTCTAATCATTGGCTGAGAAAGTGGACGAATGTAATTTATTCAACAGCTTATATGGTCAGTGGTCACTGTAAACAAAACAATCAAATGTACAGTCTTTCTTGGGTCATCAACTGTACAGTCTAAATAAGCATGTATTAAAGTAACATGTTAGATTCGAAAAGTCTCTTTCTACTTTCTTTTAATTCATATGATCACCTGTTCATTTTGTTCAGTCAAATCGTCTTCTCTCTGTACAGTGCTGCCATTACTACTTTCTGTGAGTTGAATGTCACCATTTGTAATGCTGTTCATATCATCTATTGACAGCATCTCTTCTTGGCAATTAACAACTGGACTGGGTGAAGTTTCATATAGAACAACACCGGAAACTGTAATGATCAGAGCAATGAAGAAGGATGGTGGAGGTACGATACCTTCTCCCAAACTGGAAGATGCGCGTTATCATGATTTATAATGACGAAAGAGAAGTGATTGCAACAAGTGTAAGTGCATGTGAGTTACAAAGGCATCAAATAGAGGCAAACAAAGTTCAAATGAAGTAGTCAAATCAACAAGACTTTATATTGAACACTTCAATTCACATGATAAAACAATGCAAACGCGGACTTTCCTGAAAACCACTGCCCAGGCATCTCCCGTTAGGAGAGATAAGTTGAAGAATGCCGCATCACTAATCTGCAAGAAGGCTGCAATACCCATGTACATCATCACACCTGTTACGGCAAACAAGAAGAAGAGGTTCTTCCCCTCCTGTGCTGAACATGTCTCACTAGATGATTGAGTAAAGAATGTCATAATCTCATCCTGTTCCAATATCATGGCCTGGAAGAAGGTAATGATACTTGCAAAGAAACTAAAACATCCAAAGTATTCGAGCAGTGTACCATCTTTGACAATCACTTCTTGTAATGTGTTTGACACACCGAACAGTATTCCTCCGAGAATTGCAAGTATGTCGCCAGCGATCCGATGAGGATAAGCATCTTCAATCATTTGTTCACCAGCACTTTCCTCACCACTATCTTCACTCTTTAACTTCTGATCTTGATGATAATCTGAAAGTATATTAATTGTTATACCCACAAAGCATATAAGCACGCCCAGATAATGTATCTTGGTATATCTTCTTCAAAAGAAACATTTCGAAACAATAATAGCCGCAGGTATAGCCAGGGCATCGAAGATACCCACACTTGTTATTGTTGTATATTTGTAGGCCAGTATGGTCGTGTAATTGGCATAAACATCAAACGCGGCAATAATAGCATAATTTCGTAATGAGGTATGTATTGGAAATAATCCAAAGAATGTATATTGTATTGGTTCATCTATATTACCCTCGGTACTATTGAACTGCATATCATCGACAGTTTCAATGTAGAATTGATTATCCTCTTCATTATTTGATGCTTGTGTTTGTGTAGAAGATGTAGGTTGTGATGACCATCTTGAGAGTAAATTGTTCCTCTTTTCATGCTTGGCTCGTATTCTTGATAATCTTCTCTTATTTCTATTTTGTTGTTGTGTTTGTGCAAATATCGAGGCTGGCGGTAGTGATACCGAACTACCTCCTACTTCTTCTTCATTGTGTCTACTACTTTCTTGTTGCAATTCTTGTTGCAATGATGAATCCAATTCAGATAGTGATGTACTAGATTGTTGTCGTCCTTTCAGTCTATCAGTGATAGATGATAATGAATACCCCTTCTCTTTCCATATCAAACAACTTAAACAAATAACACTCAATGGGAAAACAAATGAAAATGTTGATAATGATGCTGCCGTGAAGTGACAATCTAAATGTAACTTGGCTTGTATAGCACCCGTCATGGCTAACCAAAAGGCTAATATTTGACCAAAGATTAATGGCTTTGATTTAGACATGGCATAGTTGCATAAACTTTCACGTATGGTTGTTACTGCAATTTGATTTGCAATTTGCATACTGTGTTTTTCTTCTTCATCTTCGTCCACTACTGAACCAATTGAATACTTTTCTTCATTGTTATTCTCATCCTCTGATGGTATAGATTGTTGTGGAGGTATCATACTTCCTGTCGTTGGTATGTTTCAATTACAATAGTCGTTATGATAAGGTGCACAATGTTATAAACAGTATATGTGAGTTTATCGATGTAGCGCCGCTATCATACCCAAAAGAATGAAAGATTATTAACAGTGCTGGGTGTCATTAGTTGTAATGATATAATGACTTATTGCAATACCAATCGATTATACTATGACAGTCTTTATCTTCAGCAGTAGCAATTAGCAACTACATAGCAACTTGCAAGAGGGATAAATATGATGTGGGTTACTTTATCAAGGTATTCTATCAAATGGTATCCCAGGGTAGAATTGCTTTTGATCATCTATCATAAAAAATGGAACAGCAGAGTTGAGAGTTGCTCCGATTCAACAAATACTGCTAATCGAACAATAATATACTCTACTTAACCTCTCTCTTTCTATAACTTATAATCATGATGATGGAACGGGCCAAAACGGCTCCAGCACCCGAAGAAACACAATCAAACACTAATAATAAATCATCAGCCCCCTCCTCCTCTACTCAACCAACTGAAGAACGTGTGAATGATATACAACGTCGACTAAACAATCTCGACACTACTACCACTAACACCGCTACTAGTAATAGTAGTGATAAAAGTGATGTCGTTAAATCTGGTGAAACATTGGTAGAACAAGTGAAACAACAGTCACAGACTGGTAAAAATAATCCATTGTTGGTAAGTAAGTTGCAATTTAGAACTGCCCCTCTATATCATTATATGTCATGGATGCATGATATATGATATACCCCTCATTGCAATAATATATATTGCATACTTGAGTCAAATAATACTCACAAACTTCTATACTCATATTTATAAATATATATATCTCTACAACAGAAACGTATCCAAGCAGCACAAGAACGAGCACGTCTCACCGAATTAAAAGAGAAACAAGCAAAGGCCGCTGCCGAACTACAATTACAACATCAAAAACAAGCACAAGAACAGGCTAGACTACAACAAGAAGAAGAAATTAAAAAGAAACAAGAAGCTTTGCGATCAGTGGCACAACGTGCTGTTCAAGATAAACAAAAGCAATCACACACAGTGGAGGATAAGTCATCTAGTTTATTGAGATTGTTGGAAGGTAAAGAGGAGTTACCACCTACTACTTCTACTGTGACTTCCACTCTTGG
>Ga0214480_101277_pt1 | contig 11076 bp, 6 predicted proteins | sample M1_20Mar14CPVII9_3_FD_165042 | JGI IMG/M metagenome (GOLD analysis project Ga0214480, IMG submission 165042) | Marine eukaryotic communities from Monterey Bay, California, United States - M1_20Mar14CPVII9sort6BwellE17 | ecosystem: Environmental > Aquatic > Marine > Unclassified | place: USA...
TTGAGATGGATATCGGTAGTAATAGATCAGCAATGGGAGGTACCAATATAGATAAAGAAGGTACAACCACCGTCACCAATGACGAGACTACAACAAACAACAAATCAAACAAATGGTACCAACCCACATACTTTGCTTACTGGTCTACAGATCCAACATATTATCCATTATTCTCCCACTCAAGCATATGCGCCATAATTCTACTACTGTCGGCTACGGGTACTCTACCAATAGTTCAATCATTCATTCAACCATTTCTATCAAAACTATCAATATTCCTACTCAGATTAACATTCCTAATAACTGCGGTAGTATCATTCCTACATCAAAGTGGAGCACTACGTCGATTTGTACTTAAATTTGCAGAAGAGGAACTATCCAAGAATATGAATGGTACGCTAGTCACATTATCAGATGCTCAAGTTGATTTGTGGCGTGGTAAGGTTATTGCACAAGATCTTATTATTCATAATAAAGATCGTGATGATTGGGAATGGGATAGTCCCTGTTTGGTACGGGTGGGACGAGTCGAGGCTAGTTTAAACTTTGCGTCGGTTATTCAATTACCAAAGATTGGAAGGATATTAAATCATTCCTTCTTTGATATATACACGGTATTAATTGAAGATGTACAAGTATTTGTAGAGAAACGAAAGAATATCTTCAACTTTCATTTGTTAGATGCAAGTTTGGATATACCTGACCATGTGATGATAATGGAAGAATACAACAAAATGAAGAAGCGTAATCAAGAATTGAACCAAAGTGGGAATATTGATGAAGAGTTAAATGTAAGCAAATCAGCAAGTTTAGATGCTAGAGAAGAAGAACGAGGTGATTTGGTTGGTATGCGTGAGGAAGATGCACCAGTTAGATCGACCCGTGAAGATGAAGCGAATAAAATTGTTGAAAAGCTTGTATCAGGGATATCAAAGATTGGTAAGGCAGCAAATGAGGGAGGGTCAAAGGGTTTACAATCCATGCTCAAGACAGAAAAGACTGGGTTGGTACAAAATCTAAAAGACTTGCATAAACAAAAGTCCTTAACCCCAAAGAAGAAGTCAGCTGATGGGCATAAAGAGGCTTGGAAAGCAAAGAAAGAACATGGAGTGTCGGTCATGCGTGAGTTGGGTAAGGTTGTTGAGAAGAATGTTACTGATATTAAGAATCATGTTGCTTTCCTACAACAAGCTCCTCCCAAGAAACAAGGATGGGTATCAAAGCCACCAGATGATATTCGTATTGGTTCTATTTTACTTCGTGAGGCTAGAGTATTCTTGAAAGAGGTGCTAGTGACCAAGGGTGGTGGTGGAGCCGGCAAGGGTGATGATGCAGTGAATGCAACATCTATGATTATTTCAGAACGGAGTAATAGTCCTGTGCCTGATATCACTTCTATTGGTTGGGCTCGTCCTGTTGTTATCTTTGAGCTTGCCGTTACTGGCGCTGAGCTATGCCCACCAATGTCGGCAAGAGATCCACACTCAGGAATGCCGGTAGTTGGTATCTCCATTGATCGGTTGGTTGATATTTTGGCAAAGAGGGCAGTTGCAGAAGTTGCCAAGACAAATAAAGGCAGCCTTTTGCAAACTGCGTTTGGTGACATATTCTCATTTGTTGGAGACAATGTTTCATCTTCTAGGCAAAAGTAGAACCACTAATAAATTAACATTCTTTGGCTATGCAAGAGGTACTAAGTTATCTTTAATACAGAGCGAAAGGTTCGGCGTCAGTAAAAGGTATGTATTCTCCTTCTTCGTACAAACCATGATAGACTTTTAAATCTCGCAGCTGTACATTAGCATCTTTTCCAAACAAAGAGTTTGTACCATCGGGAAGTCTCTCATAATATGAGCCCAGCTTACTCCTGGCCAATCTGGGATTGCCTTCTTCCTGTGAATGAGCGAGGCGGTATTTAATCAAACGAGGGTGAGATCTGCATATCATGATGATATTATTTGACACACATATAAACTCACCATTGGTATCACGAGAGCATCCGGACTAAATTGCGGGCCCGTCTCTGGAATATCCATTTGTGCTAGCCCAGGACCACCAACCTATTTGCATAAAGGGGGAGGAGAGGGTTAGTTTGCATTGTCTCATATGAACAATACCTTTCAATCTACACTAATCATCTTACTTTTCTCAGTTTAATGGATGAGTTTGGAGCTTCTGGACTAGCATAGGGCGAGTTCAGTATGTACAAGAATGCAGCAATACTCCCTCTTGCCTCTCCATATCCAACCCAACCCTTAGGGTTATATCCTCCACATTTGATACCCATTCGTGTTGTACAAAGTACTATTGCACCTCCGAGTTTATCAACTTTTGAATGGAAAGTTATTGGATCAAATCCATCTCTGTTGCCATCATATGTAAGTTTTAGATTTCTTGTTTCGAGATTTGTATTCTTTAGTAATGGACGTAATAATGCCATCTCCGCATCGTCTCCTTCCACCGGTTCGGCCCACTCGTCAAGTGTTGCCGGATACTGTTCAGGAAACCTGTTTGAGTCAAATCTTGCCATACCCTGAGGAGCAGCTTCCTTTTTACCAAAGAAGACGCCTTGCAACATAAAGATTATCATAATATATCATTAGCAATTATATATGAATAATTATATTCACGACATACAACCACAATAAATTCGCTCACCAAAGATCTTTTCAATTGGATCATCATTATCGTAATATAAACCGTCATCTTCTTCTGTTTCTTTTTCAGTAGTAGTTGTTGTATCTTTAGGTTCCTCTTTGCCAAAATTGAAGAAATCGCCAAGATATAGTTGTGTAGATTGTGTATTGCATGGCCGCTGTTGTATTATTCCGTTACCCAATTGAGATGGAACAAAAGCAGTACTTTGCTCGCATAAAAGAGCTGTTGTTACTATTGCTAGAACCGATATCATGGTCATACATATAACATACAAAAGATATCATTGAAGAGGGTGAAAATGAAGATACATTTTTTTAGGTATCCTACCTAGGGGTACACGGGCAGATCCTAACTAACTCTTGCCAAGCCCGTAGGCAGGAGAGAGTAGTAGAGAGGTATATCCTTACCTCTTCACCATAAGTAGTTGTATATCATGAAGTGATACCTAGTAACAAAGAGACACGTAGTTCTAACCTTTATCCAATTCTATAATAAGGTATCTTCAACAAACAATCAAGCTAAATCTCTCCTTGGTTGCATCTTCTATCTTCTTCCTCCTGATTTGATCTAATATCTGTTCATAGTATGCCCTCGTCTCGGCAATTGCAGTAGATCCAGTTATACCGATACTATCAAAATGTTCATTGATCAAGGCGATTAGGCCGGACACAAACTTATCGGTAATTGATGGATTCTCAATCTCGTAGTAATACACATAGTAGTCTAAAATCTCAACAAACAACTGTACATTTGAAGAGGAGGACATGCTGCAGGCATCTGCAATTTTGAGACCTCGTTGAAGACATTCAAGGACACGTTGTGGATTACGATATATATTGACATCATCTTTGCCACCAACATAAAACAGGCGAGAGCATAAACAAACCATACGACACTGATCTGGCTTCTTCAATAACTTTGCTGAATATTGAGCTGTCTTGGTAATCAAAGCTTCATAATCTGTCTTTTCAAACGTCTTACAACTCAATAGTGAGCCGACAATTGATGTAATAGCACGGATCTGAGCGTTAGATTCTGATATCTCATCCTCATATACCAGAAAGGCTTGTGTAAGAAAGTCGTAGGCAATACTAGTGAATTCTGCACTAGAGCTTGCATAATGTTGTTGAGTGGAATGAGCAAGTGAGTCGGTGGCCACTGCAATTTCAAGGTACAGTTTAAAGGCGAGTTCAGGATTGCTTGGTGCAAGCATGGCAACAGTCTTTTGGAGAAAGACGAGAACCTTTCGGCAATTGACAGACTTGGTAAAGTCAGCCTCTAAACCTCCACCTCGCATGTTTATCACTTCCTCATCTTCAGTCATGACGTCTGGTGGACTTTGATCTGTAGCAGTCTGTTCTTTCTTTATATCCTCGGGGGGACTCTCTTCTACAGACTCCTCTTTCTCAGGTTCAGTATCCTTCTCTGCACTACTTTCATCTTTATCAACCACTTCACCAATATGACTCTCCTCCTCTTTCGTTTCATCAGAAGAGACGGTGGCCTTTTCTTCACTTGGTTGATCTTTTGTTTCGTCTACGTCAACACTCTCAGACACTTCTTCTGTCTCTTTCTCATCTTCTTTTACACTCTTAGGCTCTTCAACTTTGGGCTCTTTAACCTTGGGCTCATCATTCACCTTTGTCTCCTCCTCTTCTTTCTTCTCGACTTCAGGATCTGGAAACTCTAACTTCTGAATACGTCTCAACAAATCCAAAGCTGCAAATACAATGGGCGGTAATGTGATTGTAATCCGTGCCGCGCCTCCAGGTTGGACATGTCTTCGTACCAAATTTAACATTTGATAAGCAACATCAGTATCCTCATTATCCAAAACATGAACTAACTTTGCCACGAGTTCTTGTTCTTCGTGAAATTGAGCTAGTTTGGTGGCGTCTACACCACTGCTTTGTCCTCCCTGTTGTGCATTGAAGTCGTTACCACCACCACCAAATATATCATCATTAGCCGAAGGGCTGATACCCAATGTACCCATTAAGTTGGCAGTCCGACTAATAAGACTTCCTCCAGCACCCTCATGTGATTCAGAAGTATGCATTACTGGAGCCGCCATACCCTCATCTCGTAACAATGGTGATAATATTGTAAATAATTGCTCGAGTTGATTCACATCCTTCACCTTCTTCTCTTTATCATTCCCCACTGCAATTACAGACTTTATCATTGATACTGCTACCTGTCGACGATTCTCCCAAGGTAAGAATGCCAATAACATACTAAAATCATGCATTTCCAAAACTTTCAACCCCATGCTATCCAGAGGCACTGACAGTAACTTTTCTAATTCTGCAATGGCCACATTACACATGTCTAATTCCATACTCTTCTTTGTCCCTCCACCCAAGACTATACCCTGTCCCATCATGCTCGCCCGTTTCTGTTCTTGCAATGTGCCCAACTCCTTGGCACAATTACTAATACACCGGGTAATCAAGTCAGTATCATGTGGAGCAATCTTGAGTGCATAATTCAACAAACAACCTTGAAATCGTACGACGTCCCGTGGAGGAATATTTAATCCCCGTGCCTCAAAGACACGTTGGATACATGCCTCGAACATTTCAAATGAATGCATAGCCATGGCTTGTTTCACATCATTCGTATCAACTTCATCATTTGATAAATTCTCTTCCTCAAAGTAATGCAACAATCGTTCCATCATATTCTTTAATATAGTCCGGACATTCACCTTCTCACGTAATCGGGGACATACACCCAAAAATACCTCGAGTGTTTCTAAATGATACTCATCGGGGAAAACTTGTATGATACAATCCATTAAATACGCCTGTGCCAACGGATCACGACAACTTGCAATCTCATTCAATATACGTGGTAATATCGTACTACCATAGGTGTGTGCACTTATACCATCTAATTGTGATAGCCGGTTCAAGTTCGATCCAACCAATATACGTAAATCATTCCGTTCTTTTTCACGACGGCGTTTTGTTTCCTTGGTACGATCACCTGGCATGTGTTTAATACGTATCCATAGACGATTCATTTCGATTAAGTTTCGTAGAATGAATTCATAGGAGTCTACGACTGTCCCTTCCTTTGTTGGTTCCTCGTCTCTTTTGGTAGTAGTTGTAGTAGATGGTTCAGTTATGTTTGGAGTTGTGGTAGGAGGTGACTCAACCACAGGAGGAGTAGGTTGCGTCTTTTCCTCGCCCATCGATAATGGTTCATCTGCAAACAATGGTGCGTCAGTAGAATCAGTCAGTCCTTCAAACAACACACCATCAGTCGATGGTGGCGGCGGTGGAGGCAATGCCGGAGGTGGAGATGTCGGTTCACTAACTGCTGATGCTCCTAATATTTCCTCTCCAGTATCTTCTTGATCATTAGCACCGCCGGGTGTTAATGGTGCAACAGACTCACTCGTCGTCTCTTCAGGAATACCCTCACCCATAATCTCAACACCACTCTCCTCCTTTCCCTCCTCTCCATTCTCCAAACTATTACCATCAGGCAACTTGTCCTTCAAAGCCATCAAAAGATAATATCTCAAAAACAATCCACGAATTGGACATTGGACACATTTACATACCTCACTTAATTCATTCATTACACTTATTGCATATTTTGATTTAGTACGTATTGATACTGATCCAATACATATTTGTAAGTAGAGACGTGGTACTACACGGGGTGTATATTGTACTGTTTCATATAATATTTTAGATGTATATGGTGACGAACTTTGGAGCTGTTGATTGTTGTAGTTTGTAGCACCACCATGTGAAGTTGCATTGGGTGTATGACATAGACTTAATAAGTATTCTTCTAATACAGGCATCTCATCCATGGCACGCATGTGTAATTCGTAATAATTCTTGGGTGTTAGTGGTGTAATCCATCCATTATTGTTACCTCCATAGGGAGTATTACCAACATACGGTCGATCACCATAATTACCCAGCGGCGGCACGCCACCGGCACCTCCTGGATATTGATTTGGATTAACAACACCCCCACCGGGTCCAGACCTATTCCCAGTCCCACCCTTATGATGCAAGCCATGATTGGGATCACCTAACTCTTCTAATAATAAACTAGCCTTGTCTAATGTACTAACAACATCGTTTGATTCTATAGATCTTTGCATTTGGTACGAATATTCAGTAATTTTTTGTGTGGCGGCGTTTAGTAAACGTGATTGTTCGGCGGTGGCTATTTCATTGTGTATATTTGTTTGTGGTGATTTAGTAGTGGTAGTTTGTTGTTTAGTTTGTTGATTATTATTAGTGGAGTTGTTGGAGTGGTTGCTTGCATTGTTGGTAAAGTTTCCAGAGCCAGAGTGTTGACTGCCATTATGTTGACTATAATTATTTTGTTGTTGTGGTGAGGTATAAGCAGCTGCCGATCTTGATGCATAACTTTGATTAGAACCAGGTATAGCAGTACGAGATGGCTGCTGTTGTTGTCTTGTTTGTTGTGATTGAGTATTATTACTTTGAGCATAATAACTCTGCTGTTGGGTAGGCTGGTTATTACTTGCAGAGTAGTAAGATTGTTGAGGTTGTTGAGTATTATTATACTGTTGTTGTTGACCTCCCATCATACCATGATTTGGTGGCGGTGGCGCATTACCTGGAGGTGGCGGACGATATCTCGACTGCGTATTTGTGGGGCCCATGGTACCTTACCTATCTCTTGATATCCTTGTTTTTGTTTTGTTATATCTTTTGTTACATCAATAAATTACACTCTGTCTTGTTGTGCGTTGTTGTGTATTCCCCTCTCACTGCTGGGAATTGTAAGATGGATAGTCTGCAATATTATTACTTTGTAGTGAGTCTATTTTTTGTAATCTGAGAGCAATATAGGTATTATTAAGACGTTTGGTGTTCTTGCATTCAACTTCATGAAACAAAATAAACCTCCTTTAATTGCGGGGGCGAAAAATGATTCTCATGTGCTGTTTAGCACTCTCATAAAATTTGCAGAGATCATTAATCTGAGACGAGGGAAGAGGGAAAATAAACAATATCAATAAGATATTTACCATAGTAGGATAGGCAGTGTAAGGAAATACCATTGATATTGTTGGTAGTATACTAGTATCTAGTGTATAAAAGGTTGATATCATCGACGATTCATCCACATCATCTCATAAACAATTTGCAATAATATGTCAAAACGAACCAGTGGAGGAGTGGTGAAGAGTGATAATATAAATAAACTAGTATCGGCCTTTGAACAGTCGATAACCTCTGCAGATAGAAAAGGTTGTACACATATACAATCAAAGCTTGAACATCTACTCAAATTGACAAAGGAACGACATGAGGAGCTTGATGATAAAGCCAAAAAGGAGGGGTTGAATTATAAAGGAGAAGATGAAGTTAAGTGTGGCTGTGGAAATACATTCGAATCAAATGGAGAATATGCAGCAATCTGTGATGCATGCGATGAAAAATGCAAGGAGTGCGTCAAAGAATGTAGCAATGATGATTGCAGCATCAACCTATGCTCTGAATGTTTTACAACTTGCTCGGGTTGCAACAAATCCTTTTGTGACGAACATATTGCTATGTGCGATAGATGTGAAGAATCATTCTGTGATGGCAACAGGGATTGCTCATTAATTGATGCAGGATACGGCAGTTATATAGCTTGTATTGAATGTCTTGGGCGGCGCTAGAATCTTAAATACACATAACTCTACCTCTCTTTCTATTCTTCTTGACCTACTTCTTAGGCTTCGGCCCAATCATACCCTCAGGTATAATCCACTTATCAAACTCTTCTCCAGTTAAATGTCCACTCTCAACAGCCGCCTCTCTCAACGTCTGCCCCTTCTCATGTGCACTCTTGGCAATCTTACTAGCCTTATCATATCCAATATGTGGATTCAATGCAGTAACCAACATTAAACTACCATGTAACAGATCATGTATCTTATCATGATTAGGTGTAATACCAACGACACATCGTGTAGCGAATGAACTTGATGCATCTCCAAGTAATCGAGCCGAGTCTAATAAATTGGCTACCATTACCGGCTTGAAGACATTTAACTCAAATTGGCCCTGCATGCCTCCAATACTAATGGTTGTATGATTGCCCATAACTTGAGCACATACCATTGTTAATGCCTCACATTGTGTCGGGTTGACTTTACCAGGCATGATGGAACTGCCAGGTTCATTCGGTGGTAAGTTTATCTCACCTAATCCACATCTTGGACCACTTCCTAGCAATCGTACATCATTAGCCACCTTATTCAAACTCGTGGCCAATGTGTTGAATGCTCCCGATACTTCAACTAATGAATCATGTGCAGCCAGTGCTTCAAATAAGCTAGGAGCTGAATAGAATGGCAAGTCGGTATGATGAGCAATCTTGGCAGCAATCTCATCGGCATATCCCTCGGTAGTATTCAATCCAGTACCCACGGCTGTGCCACCTAACGCTAATCGATATAATGCTGGTAATGTTGCCTCAATACGATGTATACCGTATTCAACTTGTTTAGCATATCCGCTGAACTCTTGTCCGAGTGTTAACGGCGTGGCATCTTGACAGTGGGTACGTCCAATCTTGACAATCTTATCAAACTCTTTACTCTTGTCTTGTAATGCATTTAACAACACTTTCAACCCAGGCAATGTACGGTTCAAGATGGTTAATACTGATGCAATATGCATAGCCGTTGGGAATGAATCATTTGAACTCTGTCCCATATTGCAATGATCATTTGGATGTACAGGCGTTTTACTACCAACTTCGCCACCCAATAACATGATTGCACGGTTAGATAATACCTCATTCACGTTCATATTTGTTTGTGTACCACTACCAGTTTGATAGATAACTAATGGAAATTGATCATCATGCTTACCATCCATAACCTCATCAGCAGCCTTACCAATTGCAGTAGCAACCTCTTTGGATAACTTTGATCCATTTTCTTCTTGACTCCAATACTCAGCACAGACTTTTTTAATTAAACATTGTGCATATACAACCTCCATGGGCATACGTGCCTCTCGGCCACCAATTGGAAAGTTACCAATGGAACGTTGTGTCTGTGCACCCCATAACGAACCTGGTGGGATTGTTAATGATCCGAAGGAGTCTGATTCGGATCGAGATGGTAGTGATGTGATACTGGCATCTGATTTGTTTATTGATGGACGGATTGAAGGCAGAATGCCCGGCTGGAATGTTTCGGCACAGAATACTGACTTCATAGCTGTTGATGTAGTGGTATATTGACGTCTTCTTATTGCAGATGATGATTGAGATATGATGCGGCATATCATCATCGATATCTGGTTTGTTATAAGATATTGATGGCTCTAGGATACGATACCCCCTACGCAAAACCACTAAATTTTTTTTTTCGAGTCGTCATTGTTACATCACCAGTGATACTTATTGACTGATATAATATTGCAACAATGGCAAAGAAAACAAAGGATAAGAAGAAGAAGGGACCAAAGGGTAAGAAAGCCCGTGCAAAAGCTAAGCTAGAACAAGTATGGGGTGAAACATATGATTTAGAGGAAAGAAATGCATCGAAAGTACGTATTGGTAAGAGTCGACATCAGTTAGATGGTGTTGATAGTAGTAGTGGTATTGATAAAACTAAAGTTAATGGTAAGAGTAAGGAGAAGGAGTTTGATGCATTAGCAAAGAAACGTAGGGGTATAATACCAGCTACGTTTGATGATTTCTTACAAAGAAAGGAGCGTATCAATAATAATAATGGATATAATAATAATAATCAAAGAAAGCACGAAGCAAAGGTTAGCGCATCCTCTGATGAAAGTAGTAGTGATGAGGATAGCGACATTGATGATGAGGAAATGAACAATAATGGTAGCGGTGGATATGCTACACTATTGAAACGTATTAGTGGAGTACCAAAACATAAGCAAAAGGTATCCTCTACTCGGGATATGGATATTGATTCTGAGATAGAAACATCTAGCAGTAGTAGTGAGGATGAATCTGACAGTGAAAGTAGTAGTAGTGATGAGGAGAAGAGTGATAATGATAATATGGACGAGGAGGAGTCATCATATGACAGTACAGATCCAACAGTAGAAATGAATACACATGAAGATCCATATGAAAGTCACTTCTCTAAACGTCCACTGCCCGAGAAAGGGTCTTCAACTCAGCTAGAAAAGCATCAACAAAAGCTTCGTACATTACCATATAAAAAGGTAGTACCAATATCAACACTACACAAGTCGATTGAGGTGCAAATCTCTGGACCATTACAAGCTACCTACAATGAAAATACAAGAGCACGGCTTCAAGAAGCTGGCGTTACTGAAGAAAGAGGTACCGACCTATCATGGGAACAATTGTCATTAGGTCCATACAATCATGTTCGTCAAGTATTAACACGTAATTGGAAGTCAATCAACACCACCA
>Ga0214480_101281_pt1 | contig 11066 bp, 8 predicted proteins | sample M1_20Mar14CPVII9_3_FD_165042 | JGI IMG/M metagenome (GOLD analysis project Ga0214480, IMG submission 165042) | Marine eukaryotic communities from Monterey Bay, California, United States - M1_20Mar14CPVII9sort6BwellE17 | ecosystem: Environmental > Aquatic > Marine > Unclassified | place: USA...
AGAAGCCAATGGATATGATCGTAAGCCGAACTATGTTTCCGTTGATTGGTCTCATTTAGGTATGGTCATCTATTACTCTTTTGCCAATATCAAAATAAAATGTCATCTACTACAACGCAAAACGAAACAACCACAATCTTTGACAACTGTGTTAATGATCTTGAATTGAATGGATATGCATTGCTATCAATACCTACCATATATCAAAATAATGATTGTGAAAGAAAAAGAAGTTCAATTGCAAATGCATTTGCAACTGCTAGATGTTCATTAGATGACATATCAAGTAATAATAAGATTCCAATCATTGACCCATCCTCAGATTCAGGTAGTTGGACAGGATATCATAATGCAGCTGTAGTGAATGGAAGGTATAATCAATATAGAGAGGGATTCGTCTTTAGCAATGGTGAAATGTTTAATGTGGATACAACAAACATTAATAATAATTTTGAGAATGATATGAACAATCTATTCCAAATTATGCTTGACGATGTAGCTAATGGAGTACTACGAGCAATTGAACGAAGATTAGAATTACCGGATCAATACTTTGATACAGAGTTTGGACCAACAAATACTTCAAGTCAATGGCATTTGAAACGATATGTTCTTGATGATGATGATAGTGATGAGCAGAATCATAATCTTGTTGATGGTGATGGTGATGGCAAGGAACAAGGAGAAGTAGTAGATGTTGTTCTACCTGTGCATACGGATCCATCTTTAATATCTGTTGTGATAGTAGATCAAGTCGGTTCAAATGAAAGTGGTATGGGTTTACAAGTATATCATCCATCAGAAAAGAATGAGGGCGGTTCATATGAAGAAATATCACATTCGGGTCATGATGTTGCAATTATATTCATTGGAAGTGTGTTAAACTACTTAACAAAGGGTCAAATCTTCTCAGCTGCCAAACACCGAGTGGTAAATTGGACCTCTACTAATGTTTCTCCCAAAGATGATAAAGATCGAATGGCAGCTACACTATTCGTGCGACCAAATGGGGACTCAATCATGAATCCTTTACCATCGGCATACTTGCAATACAATGAATCTAAGAAGAAGCCTCCGACTTTTAGTGTTTGGAATTCCAGAGTTGCAAAGAACTACATGAAAAAGAAGCAACAACAAAAGGGATGAGCAATTCTTGGGCAGTGGCTCTCATTCGGCAAATTGGAACTACACTTCATGTCAGAAACATCTTCATCAGAAACAACGCCTGGATTATGATCAATATCGAGCTTTGTGCATGAATAGTATCTGCATTTGAAGATAATGCTTCAAATATCTCTGTCGAGTTTGATGTGCAAATGTTTTGTCTTTTGATGGAGAAGATACAAGTCTCCCCATCAGCACAACCACTGATACAATCAACATTGTCGTTTGTATCATCGCAGACCTTACATTGACAACGATGATTGTCACTGCATGAGTCAGTAGCACAATCTGATCCAATTCTGCACCTTTGGCCAGTCCCCAATCGCAGTCTACTCCCGAAATTCAGATAGTCTGCTACCTCGTGAGCATCACCTATGATGAGAAAAGGATATAGGTTGAGGAATGGTAGTATTAGTTTCATCGCCAAGTCAAAAGAAGTAAACAAGCAACAAAGAGAGTAAAAGAATCAGAACAACCATACCTAAATGAGACCAATCAACGGAAACATAGTTCGGCTTACGATCATATCCATTGGCTTCTTGGCACATTTGAACCCGCGGGTATAGTATACCCCATCCATTGTCTCCACCACCAATGTTATCAGGTGCAGCTCGAGGAAGTGACTCAATACCAGACCCACAACAAAAGTGATTCATCGTGAATAGTCGTGACCAAGGCCGTGGAAAGATCGTTCTATAATGCCAAGGTATATCAAGATGTTCAAATCCTTCAATACGATTTGAACATCTGTCCAAGCCTCCTAGCCAATGGTTCTGAGAGATTATAATGAAGCATGAGTCAAGTCAAGTGTAAGGAGTAGAAAAAGAATGGTTGGCAAACACACACCTCCATCACAATATTCCACCGAAAGTTGACGCCTAAATCAACTGATGATACAATTGTACTGTCGCTGAGGATTAGAACTCTCTGATTTGCATCCCTCATATCTTGAATGGTGGGCCATTCTTTGTGGTTGTCCCATCTCTCATCTTGCAAACGAAAGATTCGACTTGTCAACGCCGGGGTATTGCTTAATATGAGTCGCAGCTCTCTCATTATAGCCGCTCTATTCCCAAGAGTTTCTATATCGATTGTGATAATTGCCTCTTCATCTTCTTCCAAGAAAGGAATGAGCTCGTAATTGATCAAGTCCTTGAAAGTGCCAAAAGAAAGTAAGCCATGAACTAACTGCAGAGTATCTTGCTTGTATTCTAGATCAATCATTAGACCTCGTACGCCAAGATCCTTGAGTTGAGTATAGACACTATACTTTTGGTTGGTTGCCATTTGTAAAAGAACATTGTTGTTTGCAGCGAAATCGTTAGCTGGTGCATTATGCGAGCTAACCCATGTTACATTGTTAAAAGGTAGCTGACTTATGTCGTGCTCATCTTGTACAAGTTCTGAAGAGATTGGTATTTCTTTAGCAGGCATATCATGCCGAGGATTAAAGTATGTTGATATGTCGAACGACTCCATTGCAACGCAACGAACCGCAGCGACGATACAGTTGCCTTCCCACAGCTAAATCAACAACTTATTGCCATTATTGACATTGGTTGTTTTTATCTTGAGTATTCGTACTTATGAGCACAAAAAAATACATCATGATCTCGAGATTTTTTTAATATGAAAAAACTATTATTTTGCCACTGTAGGCTCTGCTGTAGGCCACTTCGGTTCACAATTGATGCCTTTATTACCATAAGCGAGTGCCTACAGTGTGTATTTTGCCGCCATTTTTCGGGGGGTATATCATATATTCGATACACATATAATATATATTATGTGTTACAAGAATCAGTTTAACATCAATCTCTTGATTGGCTTACTGGTCGGTTGCAAGCCATACGAGTAATACATTCAACTTCGCATATACATATTAGCTCAATGTTGGATTAGTGTCAATGGTTAGTTAGTTAGTTAAAAAGGATACTACGACTTGATACAGTACAACAATGAACAACACGGAGACTGACTACTAGTATAACAAAACAAGTAGAAGTGTGTTGCATAGAGTGCCCGAGTTAAGCCACAACTTGAGCAGACTCTTCAACTGCTTCCTCCTCGGCAACCTCGTCTATTTTGACGCCCTCCTCGTCGTCCGGAGACTCGTCATCTTCTGCAATCAACTCTTTTAATCCTAGATTTTTAATGGTAATAGCTCGCCGATACTGAACAGCGCGTTCGTTTACACTGTCGTATACATTCCTGAAGATGAAGAGAGAAGGTACAGTAAGTTTTCAAGTAGCCAAAGACACAATGAAAAACGGACACAGAAGTACAAACACGGACTTTCCTAGTGTTGAGGATATCCTTGGCTAGAATGAGTGCGGCGGCATAGAGTTTAGGATCTTCCTTCATTGATTCTGTAGCTTTATCAAACCCTAACCCAATAACATTATTGGGAATCTTCCAGATATAATGGAGACTGAATTGATTTGAAACAAGATTAGACAAATAAGAAGAAGGAAGTGGTGGACAATGATTTGAATATATGATACTTACGTAATCACAGTCAACAAAACAACAAACATGAGGTAGCTAAATGCCCAGTCAGGTAATCCTTTGAACATGAGTGATAGGAAATGATAGTTCGTTAGTGTGCAAGTACAAAACGAATGAGTAGATACGTACTAATGAGTGTTGCAGAGGATAGGATACCAGTCGAGGTATACTACTAGCCTTCTACTTAAAAACTTACCGGCAACAATATTGGGCATACTTTCGAGTTGTCCATCTGCCGTCAATGCTGGAAGACCGTCACCAGTTAGGGGTAACATGACAATCAAAAGAACAAGTACCAAAGGGATGAAATAGCGTTCAAGGAAGGGCTCCTTTATGCCCTTCATCATGAACCACATAAGCTCAGAGTCGAGCTTCGCCTCTCCAAACCTTTCGAGCTTTGGAGAGTCCCAAGCAGGCCTGGTAAGACTGGTAGTAGATAGCTTGAACTTCTTGCAAAGGTATACGGAGGCCTGAAACAGTGTTAAAACAGCAACATTGCAGCAGATTCCAACTACATATTTGTTCAAAGTAAAGGATATCATGAGGTTGGCATGGCAACAAAACATCAAGGAAGAGATAATATACATACCAAATGCTGGATCAAGGTTAAAGGCGAGGGCCTTATCTTGATACCCATCGTCGAAGTAGTATGCGAGCAGACAAATTGTACCACTCCATGCGCCAGTTGCCAATACCCACGGATGGATCTCTGCTAGAGGATACTTCGGATGAGCAAAGAGACCTTTTTTCAGTGTATTACTACATGGTATGGTATGTGTACTCTTATTACATACAATATAACTAGATATGTTTTACATATTGATTCTTGTTTACATTAATGTCTTAACCAACACTACTACCAATAAGCTTGAATACCATACTCACATATACCCAATCCGACACAAATATAACGTCGCTAGCTAACTCACAGATCTATACGACCTCTCAAACGACGGCCACACTCCCCATCTCCAAGTAATTTGATGCTTGGTTATCGCTATCATCAATTTGATCCCTTGACCGTCTATGCTGGCTTCTCTTCTTGGTAGTAAATGCCGCAGCACCTATCAATGCTAGAGACGCCAAGCCTGCCATCGAGTAAGAAGTACCTACACTACTAGCATCTTCACAATAACTTGTTGCAAGGTTTGTAATCTTGACAGAACCAAAGTTATTGAAAAGATACTCTGTCCATCCAAACGGTAAGTCGTCTTGAACTTTATACATGTTCTGAAGAATATAAACTCCAGGATCGCCACACTGAAAGTCTCTATCTTCTTCTTCTGCTTCTTCCTCCGCTTCCATTGCCGCCTTATATCTAGTATACCAATTATCGACATGATATCGCTGCGCTTCTTGAGTTAATTCCATCCATTCATCATACGATATCACGCCTGCTTCTCGTAACCCCATTGTTGCATTCCAATCTACCCAATCGCAGATATGACCCGCACTATGCCTAAGACTACTTGGGCAGTAACCATACATACACTGCTGTGTTTGTACCCAACTATTATCAAACGATTCAAGTGATGCCATTGTTCCAGTTATGTTTGCATTGCTACCCACTTGACAGCCGTCGATGCCATAACACTCGCCTCTGATATTGTTGATATATGGAAGAGTATCACAGCTCAATGAAGACATCGAAAATGATATGGCGGATATAGACGTCGAAGATGACGCTAATACTGTTAGAAATAATGGAAATGATTGTGATATTGACTTCATTGTGTATTAGCTTTACTGTTGTGTTTGGTTACTGTTGTCGTTTATTTATGTCTGTAATGATTGATGACGGTAAGTAGATAAGTAAAGTATTGTCGAGAGTCAAGTGAAAAGATATGATCAATTGCAATGGATGTTTCAGAGAATACACTTGAGCCGATAAGCAATACAGGAGGTTTATGAGTGGTGCATTACAATCAACCCGTCTAACTTTATCCAATAGCAACCATATCAATGAAAGTATGTCAAAATTTTCGGCCATCGTTGGCATTCACTCTCTACTCATCAAATCGAGTCGAAGTTTACCGGCAATTGGATTCCCGACGGTATCCTAAACTAAAAGAACAAAACAACTAAGATGTGATATTGGGGGTGAATGGCTTGTCGACCCGTATACAATGTAAGTAGTCAATAAAGTGATTGCTTCGATGCGTATGACCACATAGTGAAGTTTGCCTTGAGATGATACGATCACATTCTTCTATTGGTATCCTTATTCTGCTTAGTAAAGAGACTCTTTTTAAAATTGTTAGACAGTACTTGGTTATACAATGTGCTAACTTCCCCTGTCAAGTCTATATAATCGTATTCATCGTATTCAAGTGTTTGTGTGTTCTGAGTTCTAAGTGTGTATATAGTAGCTAACATATCTCTACTTGCATTCTTATGATTACAATTGATCTTAGCTAATTTTGATACACATGAACAGCTCTCCGTTCTTATTGTCCTACAAAAATACACTCTCTTCCTCTTTCTCTTCCCTCTTTTCTATTCTATATTGTTACATAATATATCTAGTTTTGTCTACTTAAACAGTGTACAAATTGACCGGTCTCTTAAACTACAGCAGCAGGACTGTCTCTCATCTCCAACAAGTCATCCTTGGCAGACTCGTTCTTCATTGTGCGTCTCTTCTTTGCATATACAGCTGCTCCTACTAGAGCAAGAGCTCCCAATCCAGCCATTAAGTATGCTGAAGAAGAATCAGAAGATAATGCATTAGCGCTACTTAGAGAATAGGCAGTATTAGCTTCAGCGTTGCACTCCTCCTCATCTCCCACAATAACTTTGATAGTAATCAGATAGCTTGCCACCCAGCTAGCCCATTGGTTCGGAACGTCGTTGGGAATTTCCTCAGTTTGACTAATGGTATAAGTTCCTGCAACGCCACATTGTTGGTCATCATCTGATTCTGATTTCAATACTAACCAATCGCATATATTGCCACTTTTTTTGGATGCCTCCTCCGGACAGTAGCCCAAAGCACATGCCTGTAAAGTGATTTCATCATTATCGAATACTGAATGTGCAACTAATGTTCCAGTTATATCGACAGTATCTCCTAAATTACAAGTATTACTACCACACGTCGCCTTAATATTGCTTTTAAATGGATTTCCATCACAACTTGCTGTATCAAGCTTGAAGTTTATACCGTTGACTGACGATATACCAGTGGCAATTATTGCGGATGAAAGTAAAGATTTTGTTTTCATGTTAGTGTTAGTACTCCTTATCTCTGTACTTGGTGTGACTTCGTGTAATATGATACCCTGCGTCCGCTCTCTTAGTATTCTTTATCTCTGATGTATTGATAGACTTCGCTTGTGTATTATATTACCAACTATTGATATATTACCATATAAACCTCTCTCTCATTCTTCATCTTTGCAATTTTTCATTTTTTTGCTTTCGCTTCATCTTTCGCACTAAGATACCTCACTCATGCTAACCTCCTACATAGCCAGCCTCTAAATCCTTAGTCTATTGTATTAATACATGAAGAGTAAACGCAGTGATTATCTCTTATCTGCCTTTTGATACTGGTGCACTATTATGCAGCCAGATCAAGTAGAGTATCCACTGTTGATAGAGGTATAAAAGTACCTGCATGCAAAAGGATAGTAATAGTAGAAGTTTACCATGATACGCACCGTACCATACTGTTTGACCGTCTTGGTATCACTTAATATAAATTATATATCTACACACATAATGATTCTACATCCTTCTGATTCAGACATCTAGTCTCAAGCAGAAGGTGGGAAAGGCGATCGGAAGCGACTATCGGACATTATTGCTTGTTGCATAATAGTTGTTCTGTGTCTGTATCCTACTCCTTCCTGTTGTACTGCCTTCTGCTTCTTGTGCCCACTAATGGCTCTTGCATTGTCCATTTGACTGAGAAAGTATTTGGCTGCTGTAGCTGCACGTGTCTCCTCTTCTGTCAACATCATCTTACTACTAGTACTCTGCATATTATTTTGATACCCATTGTGTTGTTGTGTCTGCTGTGGTATACTTCTGACATTCAGATCTGGTGTAGCCTTACGAGGAGGCTGACTATTCGTTTTCAAGTTTTGTTTCTCATATCTAACTAATGCCATGGCACAAAGAGGTAATGAGTTACGGCATTGTGATGCTAAGATACCATCTGAATGAATCAGCAGAAGTGCCGTGGCATATGCCTTGATTCTAAGCTCAATAGTTCCCATTGAACGATATTCTTGAGGTGATGGAGCTGTTTGGTATAACTTCTTCTCAATAGCCTTGGATATCTGTATTAATTCATCTTGGGAAGATACAGAGTCTTTGATATTGTCGCGTAGGATACCAAATCTATATGAGGGGGTAGAGAAGGAGAACAAACAACAGTAGATTAGATCGATATGTTGGAAAACAATTGCAAATGCAAATCAATCGTTGCAAATCAATGTGTCTCATCACCAAACTTACACAGCCATAGTAATCTCTGCTCGAATAATAGGCGTTATCGACGAGTTGCTCCTATCTTTAGCAGCCATCCTTTGAGCTAGTGGAGTGATAGGAATTGGACTACTATTGTTCATCATTGTGTCGTCGTTGCTTTTATGTGTATCATTCATTGCAAGCAAGATTTATGAGAGATAACCAATCACGCGTACGAGTTGACTTTTGTGATTGGTTACAACTGCCCCCAGCTATGACCGGATAATGACCTTTGAATTCGGTATCTTTTTCTCCTTCATTCACTCTCTTCCTTGTTGTTTGTGCTACTACACTGCATTTGTTATCCTCTTCCTCTCCTCTATCTAAATGTATTTGATATTTGATATTAGGCCAAAGTATTTTAAAGCAAAGTATTGACAGTGTATTAACTTACCTTAAAGTCAATGCCAAACTGGAAGTTAGTCATCTTTCAATTTAAGGTTCTCTCAATACCTTTCTCTTCTTTCAGTTCCACCATTACGTCCTCCCTTCTTCTTATGTCCCCGGATGGGTAAGAAGTCTAACTTTTTATCAGTTGTATCTTCTTTTGCCAATCCTTTATACTTTGTAGAATACCCCGCTAACCCAAAGTTTTTTACTTGCATAACCTCTGGCAGGGCAGACTTGTCAATCTTATCACTCCCTGTTGAAGCTCTAGAATACTCCGCTGCCTTATGTCGAATATCATCGGCACCGGCCTGATCGAGTGTATCTTCGTCCATATAGAATGCTCCCCTATGGTGAAACTTTTGTAGATAACTCTTGTTATCCCCATCTGCTCGTTGTTGACGACGTGATTCACCCGGGGCACGATATCTACCACTACGTTTATCCTCCATTAAACGTTCATTATCAGATAATCCACGTCTTCTTTCCAATTCTTTCTTTTCTTTATCTCGGGCGAGTGCCTCATCTACATCCCGTAATATACGAACTAACTCGCGTACCTCCCAAGCGTCACGTTCAGCCATTACCAATTCAGGTGAATCTTCCTCAGTTGGGTCTGTATCATCCGGTACAACAATGAACTCTCCTCCAGCCTCACCGGTATCAAATTCATCTTCACCACCAATACCTGCATTCGTTGTTCCATCCTTACCCGAGGCGGATACAGCCTCGGCAACTAACGCTCTGGATTGTATAGCACGTTTCTCAGCCTGTTGTGCCCGTACTTTTTCGGCATTATCATGCTTCTGTTGTTGTAATTCAATTTCGGCTACGGTGCCCCGTTTAGACTTTGGTACGAAGAGTGGTTTGGATATAGTTGTTGGTAATGTTGATTTATGATCATCAGAGTCGTCAGAGGATGATGATGAGCTACTGCTACTGTCACTGGATGATGACGATGAACTATCCCCGCTACTGGATGACGATGAGCTATTGGCTCTTGAACGACCTCGTTTTGTTTCTTCTTGTGGTTTGGTCTCTTTTATTTTTTCTTTGACCGCAGGACTTTCATCATCATCCACAGACATGTCATCTGAATGTTGTATCTTAACATCCTTCTTAACAATCTCCTCCTCGTCTTTCCTTAACGCTATAATACCATTTGCATCATGAGCAATACTAGATGTTACCACAATCTCCTTCTTATTGTCATCTTGTTTATCCTGTAATGCCTTACGTTCAAGTGCCCTCCTCCTTCGTATATCAGCCTCATCTTCTGATGAAGAAGATGATGGTGAGTTAGACCTTGATCTTCTATTCCGACGTCTACTATTACGCCGCTGTTGTGAAGTAGAATTATCAGATGAACTATTGGATGATTCCGAATCTGAAGATGAGGAGGAGGAAGAAGAAGATGATGAAGATGATCGATGACGTCTTCTAGCACCATCACTACTCTTTTTTGTTAACACCTTTGCCTCATTCTTTTTTCGTGTGTCTACTTTGATAAATGCATCACCGTCTTCTTCATCATCTGATGCACCCTTTTCATATAACTTTAAATCCTCTTTGTGTTGTACAACATCCTGCTGCTGCTGTTGTAATTGCTGCTGTTCTAACAAATCACTAGCCAACAAATGATGTTGTAACATTCGTTTTCGTTTACCTGTTGCACGATGTCGAACTGTACCACCACCAACAGCTTCGGATGATGCACCTCCGGCAGCAAACTTACGTGCAACTAACGCGGCAGCCTGCGCTCTATCCATCTTTGATATGTCTACATTGTCTTCACCACCTTTGGTATAATGTTTGGTATTTGTTGCTGATGCACCTGTAGTACTTGATTTTTTGGTAATGTCGGAGGATGAAGTGCCAGCCGCGGTTACCATGTCAGATGCATGAGAGGCACCTAGTAATGCGGCTAGTTCGTCCCTGCCTACATTTTGATTTGCCATGATGGTTGATTAAATGATAATATAGTTGGCTTTGAAATAAGGTTAGTACTTGTTCAATAATTTAGTGGTTGGGTATCTTTCTTACTATTACTAATGCTTGCTCTTGCTGGTTAGCTACTAAATAGAAAGAGCATTGAAAACTTATTCTAATGAGTATACCACCAGTTATGTCCTTGATACGATATCCTCTAATTATTAGCTACTTATTCAATATCAACAACAAGGAGTGATGATCAGTTTTCATGAAAGTTGTAATGAGAAAACTCTGTTTTGGCTTACAACCACTCATTCACCTTCTTTACACCAAGCAACATCTTCATTGCAGTAGTGAAGTGGTAGTACAATACATCCACTCCAATCGATCATTCTAGCATCGGCTTGAGATTTAGTAAATTTATTGAGCTGTATGGCTACTACGTTTTTGCATCAAATATATTCAATAACTACCGGTTTCAATAAATTGGGAATTTCCCGATTAGGATACCATCGCCAAAATAGCCTAATCGCTAACAAAATAGAGTAATTTAGCGATCATCATGGTATCCTAATTGGGAAATTTTGGCCATCAATGCT
>Ga0214480_101282_pt1 | contig 11065 bp, 6 predicted proteins | sample M1_20Mar14CPVII9_3_FD_165042 | JGI IMG/M metagenome (GOLD analysis project Ga0214480, IMG submission 165042) | Marine eukaryotic communities from Monterey Bay, California, United States - M1_20Mar14CPVII9sort6BwellE17 | ecosystem: Environmental > Aquatic > Marine > Unclassified | place: USA...
AGGCATACGATGGAGATAATAACCGGACCAAGTCGGCAATACTTGGAAGTTTAGTTTAATAATTGATACTTTATTTATTTTCTTAAGTTATATCATCAATTAAATAACTAAGCCCTTGAGTTTTTTCGCTACTATGTATTTCTACTACACTCACTCAGATCAAAATTGCATAGTTCTAATGATATCGATAGCACCTTTACTCTCCCTAGCCGAGTACGACCTCAAGCTTCGTTTGCTATTATTAGATCTTGAGGTTCCGGTACTTTTCACAGAGCGGTAAGACGCATCTGGCGAAAGGGGGTATGAACTACGCCTACTACCCCTGCTTGACCTTGTTTGATATGTCCGTAGTGAGTTATCACTTTCCTCAGAACTTGATGCACCAACTTCATATTCTTCTTCTTCTTCTTGAGTAAGGTAAGAAGAGGAGAGATCTTGGGACTTCTTCTGCTGCTTGAAATGAAGGGGTAAAGCAACTTCAACTCTTGGTGATAAAGAAACTCTTGGTTTACCTCCACTATCTTGGGGAACTGTTTGTTCAACTTGAGGAGAAGGACCGCATGGACTACAAAATTGCAACTCTTGAGAACCAGTATGTGAACTTCTTGGGGAATAGCTTGGCGGTGATGGAGAGGTAGATGATGAAATACTATCATCACATGGTTGACACCATGAATTATTATCATCCATACCGCTACTGCTTGAAGCGGTAAGGCTTGACATGTTAAAATCTTGAGTTGAATGCGCTCTAGGTCTACTCTTGGGTGGTGGCGGTGGTGGGACAGGCCTTCTAATCCCCTCACACCCCTGCTCAACACTATCAACTAATGTTCCATCTACCCATTGACCTTCAGCCTTGCCCAAATTAAAATTAGTATACTTTAAAGTACCAATGCCATTCGGTACTTGTCTGCCGCCCAGACAACACACTTGTCCAGTATAATATCCTCTTTGGTTGGTACTTGGATTAGTGTAGGACATGCCACAAACTACCTCTCCTCCTTTTAATGTGGATTGACACAGTTGGGAAGGATAAGAAGATCTTCTTGGTGATAATGGCGGTGTATCAGTACTGATACTTCCTAGTAGATTTTGTGAAGAAGGAGAATTGCCAGTAGATGACCGTCTATAACTATTTCTTGCCGTACGACGAGGCGGTGGCGGGGGTGGATTTGAATGCATACTATTATTACCAGCTCTAACCCTACCTCTTCTTACTGATTCGTTATTTGGTGGGGCAATGGGCGGTGGGGGTATATTACTGCAAGGTTGACATACAACATTTGAACTAGGCATACCCAGTGGAGAAACAATTTGCTGCTGCACTTCTCTTCCCTCATCTCCTGCACTCCTACTACTACTACCGCTACCTGATGATTCGATTGAATCATATCGCCATATACCCATACTACTGCCACTACCTTGAAACGAGGTAGTACTGCCAGAGCAGGTAGATGCCTCAGTAATATCACATTGTGTATCTGTTACAGATAAATTTGATGTTTGTTTACATAACGATAATTCACTTTCTAATGGTGAGAGTAAATCATTATTATCTTCTTCTGAGTTATGTTGTGATAAATTTAGTTCATCTTGATTTGCCTTTTTATCAATCGTCGGTGGTGATGCATCAGAGTTTATAGTTGAGGTGATACTGTTGGCTGATGTACTGGATGAGTTATGATCAATTATTGTTGGCCGTCTGGTATCCTTCTCTTTATCACTACAAGAAGATATAGCAGTATCCGATATTGCCGTAGACCCCAACTTATCTCTACGTCGTCTTCGTGCACCCCTTCGTGGTGGAGTAGTACCCCTAACACTACACAGCGGACATGTTTTCAATATTGTTTTCCATTGTTGAGTTGTTTTATTATATCGTCTCAATTTTATTATTGGATGGTGTGTGCAATTACCATTGGCATCAATGATTGGCGGCGCCGCCGTTACTGCCGTATCCTCTCCTCTACTTGGTACTTCAGCCATCTTGATTATCTATTGCAACGCCATTAACATCATAGAGAGCAACCACTATTGCCTCACCTAATTTTCACCATGACGACTGCGATACCAGATACTCAAATTATACTTAAGCCCAGAAAACAATCGATTTGGGCTGTAGTATTCATTCACGGTTGAGAAGAAGCAACAAATATATTCCACTTGTAATAAAAAAGAGAGAAGAAAGGTGAGTATCCTCTTCGAGGTATATATCCTATGTTGAAGAGTGCGTAGTGCGTGGTCTTCTCTCCAGCTGTTTAGATCATGTAAGTTTGCCTCCATCCTGCAAACAAACAAATTACAAAGTATTTATATTGGTTATGTATAATTAAGTGGTGATATCAATAATTAGATACTTCGTCTTAGATTAGGTAATTAATTAGATACTTCGTCTTAGAGGTGATATCAATAATTAGATACTTCGTCTTAGAATACTTCGTCTTAGATTTGTTAATTTTTATTGCAATTGGTTATTATCATTATTGCACACAATATCAATACATTATAGTTGCACATACAGCAATCACAAAGAGGAAATACCTATCAATTACAAACTATGCCTTTAGCAGAGAAAAATGATTCGAAAGTTTTGGGCTCAGTAAATAACGCCTCGGCGGCAACAGCGACGACAAAATCATGGACGTTTTATGTTGGCATGGACGATGTCTCGAAACCTTTTTTGGAGCCTCCTGATGAGTTTCCACCAGTTGATATGGTAGTAATGAAGCCTTGTGTTTGCTTAGGATTTAATAACCTGGATGACGAGGCTGAAATCCCTATGGAGACAATCACAATGTCTGGCCTGACCGAGGAAGAAATAAGGACAGTGATGAGGGATGTATCTGAAGTTCTTGAGAGGAAATCCTCTTGCTGTTGGAAATGGGGATGGCTTGGACCTATCATGTTGGTGATATGGTGGTTAGATATGATTCTTCAGCAGTGGCATATGGGCATCACTCTCTTTCTCTGTCAGAGACCAGCAATGGAGGAGGTGAAGAAGATTCTCCGGAAGCACAACAAACTTCTGAAGGGTAAATGCATCTTATCAATCGTTCAAGATGAGTGCACAGCTACTACCTTTACAGATACGATGAATACAATTTATTTCGATTCATGGCTGATTGAGTTTAAAGGTGATCTAGTAGCCCAACCCTGAGTTATACTATCATGATAAGAAGAGCTTGTTAATATAATCTTTTCTTTAATATCACTTGGTTGATGAAAACACATGAAAGCCCCGTCTCGTTGAAACTAATATATCTCTTCCTTCGCCCTTGTGCTCAGCCGACGACTTGCTAGAAGTTATACCATGTATTGGATATGGAAGATGATACTCATATAAGAATCTATATCGATGTGACCCGGGATTTAATGTACAGTCAATCACTTGTCGTTCATATACTTTGCTTTTACTTCTCAATGCATCTAAATCTGATGTTAAGCTGGCGATCTTTAATGTATTGTCATTAATGTCTTGTTGTAATGATGCCAGTTTTTCTTGAAAATCTTCCATCTTTGTTTGAAGGGAAGACATTCCATGTATATCAAGGTTGGATTCATCTTCATCGCGAGTTGGTTCTGATTTCTCTTCTATATATTCTCCTGAGCCTTGATCTGTATGCTCAAGGTCTGAGCTATTCGCGGTGGTATCTTCTATTGTTGTTATTTGTGCAGCAGCGCTTTCCAATTCATCAATCTCAATCTGCATTTTTGAAATAGATGCCGTGGTACCAATGGCATTAATGTCCATCAATTCATTCTCGGATTGTAATTTCAAGATCTCCTTCTCTTTCTGACCTATCTGATCCAATAAGTCATCTCTATCTTGTTTAGCTCTTATAAGTTTGTCTTCCCATCTAGCTCTCTCCTTTAGGCATTGGCCAAACAATAGTATTCTACCTCCTTGTGTTCCAACTACAATCATTTGTTTGCCATCAGCAAGAGAATAGGCATGGACTGATGTGACTGAGTCCTCGCAGTCATCACTTGCATTAAAGAGTCCATCTACAACAAGCGTTGGACCATTGAAGAAAGATTCTTGTGGTAACGCCGATTCATAAAAGATACATGCAAATCCATAAAGTGATCCAGCAATCAGAAATAAAGATGGTGATATTAGAAGCTTGGGGTTTGAAGATCTAGCAGTCAAACTGAAATGAAGTGATGAGATTGGACCATCAACTAGGAAGGATGAGCATCGTTTGTGACAAACTTCAAGAGAAGATATATCAATAATGCTGCTGCTGTCTGAATCTTCTTGTTTTACTGTTGTCTTTAATTGATATGTCAATATACGTACTCTGCCATCGTAACAAGCAAGTGCTAGCCTGTTTACTTTCATATCGCTATCTTCCAGTTGCTCTTCATTAGTTATGCAAGTATCCATTGCCATAATTGGAGATGAAAATAGAAAAGGATCGTTTGTTGTATCATCTTCTTCGAAATCATACTCTGTGGGCACTTCAGAATCTAAAGTAACTGTGTCGTTAAGTGATACCTGAAGAAAACTATGTTCATTGGTGCTTTTCTTTTGCTGCAATATACATTTTGATGTTACATATAAATGTAACTTGTTATCAACAACACTTGAAACAAATATTCCAATAACTGATGTATCGGTACCGCTGTTATCTGTTGTTACATGAAGCTCTGTAGCATGAATTGACAATGGCCGATAAGAAAGTGGTATAGTTTCTATGACTTTTGAATTTGTTCCTCTACTCTTTGTAATCAAGTAATAGGTTGACGAAGTTGATTTAATATCCGTATTCTTTGAGATAGCAGGCGGTGTGTCAGAAGGATCTGATAATATAGTAGTATCACCAGAAGTAACAGCAGCACTCTCTTGTCTTTCATCTGCTAGCGTTGCTGTTGTTAAACTATTATGATCAATTGTCGAATTGTCATTATAATTCTCTACATTAGAGACAGTACTATTCCTCATCATTGCAAATACCTCCATACTACCAACTGTATCCGTATCTTCTCCCCAACACACGGATGAGTGGGCGATGCAAGTAACATCATCAACATTGTTGTTATCTTCTGATGATTTCTTTGTGTCATCTTTTTTCTTGGCATCCGATAATGATGCTGGTACCGGTAGTTGATGTTCAGATAAATGATATGCATCTCCTCTAATATGCTTTATATCATTCTTTTGTGAAATAGTAATGGCATGGTACTCAGTTGCATATCTCATTATTGCAGTAGATGATTTGATATTGTCATCATCAGTTTGTGTCTTAGAGACAGTGCATAAACTCTTTCCCGACGTATAAATATATGATGATGATGATGATAAATCTGAACAATATACTTCACTAAGGCTACACTGAGTAGTATCAGTAGCTGGTATTTGGTCCGTCATCTTTATTTCTTTCCTATTGGAAGAATGAAGTAAGAAGTTGATGATAAATAGATATGGTAATAGATTGAATTTTTATTTTTGCAAATTATATATTATAAACTATAATCGTACCCATATCGAGAATAGATATGAATATGAAGCATGAGAATAGTATTCAATAGTCTATATATACTGCTATTAACTATTACTAGCGTAAGTCCAATTAAAGCTCTTTCAATTGGTGTATCCATGTGACAAAAACTTTGGCAACCTCTTTATGTCGCAACTCCATCAGTTCATCATTCGATCTATGGAGTATATTATGCTATTGCGGTTGTTTAGCAGTGCAAGGATATACCCATGCTACAGAAAGATAAAGTATAGGCATATCCGCAACTACTTTTCATCGGCCGTTCTTTATGCCGACCAACAAAAAGATATACCAACAATCAAAATTATTGAAAATGATGAAGTAATATCACCTCTGTTTCATCTTAGGGATGCAGTAATAATTCAATACCCACAATCTACTAGTAGTACCTTAGATCGAATTAATTTACAAATATGGCCAAACTTGGAATGTGGTGGTGGAGGTGGTGGACATTTAATACTTGGGAGAAATGGTTCAGGCAAGACATTACTATCGCATTCTCTACAGCAGTCAGGAGACTCCTCTGATCAAGATGCTAATTGGTACAACGATGATCAAAACAACCTCTTTCTAAAGTCAGGAGATATATCAATAACCAAAAGAAATATCAACAAAAAGAATCGGAATCATCACTTCATAACAAATGTATCATTTGATTCTCACTCTGAGCTACTTCGTAATCCAAACACAACAACTGTTCATAAGGCTCTCATACCTGGTGGCGGCAACAGGCTATCAAATACAGCAAAGTTCCTATCGGTTCGACTTGGAATGTATCCACTATTACCACGATATGTCAATACACTAAGTACAGGAGAGATACGTCGAGTTTTATTAGTCAGAGCGTTGGTTTCTAAACCTGAGCTACTAGTGCTAGACAATGCCTTTGATGGCCTTGATGTAAAAGGTAGAGAGGGTTTGCAAGATATTATAGAGAGGGTACTAAAAGGCTTTCGAATGGATATATTAGTACAAGGAGTAGGTGATGCCAAAGATACAGCTCGAACTCAGATTCTGTTGATGACACATAGACCTGAAGAGATTTCAGATGGTTTTGGTAGGGTTTCATTCATAGATTGTAATGGTATGAGGACCAAAAATAGGAATGGGAGAAGTGGAGAAGATTTAGTGAGATCAATGTCTCCTGGAGATTGCACGAGTGCTACCAATCATCCATGGGATGTCGTTTCAAGTGAGGAGTTACCGAGTGATGATGACATTAGAACGTTTTGGAATGAAAGGAAACCAAAACAGAATGATATTGAAGAAGTTCTAGTTCATGCACATGACTTGCAGGCTACTCGTGATGATACAACTTTACTCACTCATCTGAATTGGAGTGTGAAACGAGGTGAACGATGGCACATTGCAGGTGTTAACGGATCAGGCAAAAGCACATTAGGCAGGTTATTACTTCGACGAAGCTTGAACAATCTACATGAAGCCAATGAGCATGATGCATGTATGAGCGGCGGAAGTCTAAGTGTTATACCATCAGTTATATCAAATAAAAGAGGAGGTGTAGCTTGGGTATCAACAGAACTACATTTGCATGCGAGTCATAATTGGGGCCATCTCTCCGTAGAAGATATCATACTCTCCGGAACATCATTTATATTTAATGCAGATAGAAACAATGAGCAACAAGTAAGAAAAGATATAGGATTTGGCTTGGACATTGCAACAACAGTTCTGAAGTGGATTGGGCTGTTAGATTACACCCAGAAAGAAGATGTCGCCAAACATCCATTCCTTTCTCGACCATTTTCTACTCTGTCTCAAGGAGAACAAAAGTCAGTTCTAATTGCATCTGCAGTTGCTCAACGACCAGATATCTTAATATTAGATGAACCCTGTCAAAGCCTTGATATATGGAATAGAGGCCGGATACTTGCACTTATCGAAAAACTATGCCGAGTTACTGACATGAGCTTGTTGTATATAACACACCACGAGGAAGAGTTGATACCATCTATTACCAATCGGCTTTCTTTAGATGACGGCAAAGTGATATATTGCGGTTCAATTTGACATAAGATAAGTATAAATGATATAACATACCGAATCCTAATATTATTCATACTGTGCCTAATACCTAATAGTCGGATACATACACTTCTCTTTACTCCAATCTATAAAACTCCTTGGCAGTTCCGGCAAACAACCTCTCCTTATCATCTTTACTGTATCCCTCGAAGAAGTACATGAACATGTCTAAGGGAATCGGAAGTTAAATCCACACAATGGTCACAAGTATATCCAAAAAGAGAGGGAGGTAGGGTGGGTTAGTATTTGTTAGTGGAATTGCAAAACCATATCATATGCACAAATTCAACTCGATCACAACCACACGATTAATTCATATCTTGGTTCACAGTCCGAACCCAATATCTAAATCAAACGGTGGTCTATGACCATTGTGCACATTTAAGTTCTACTTACCTAACAACTCAACTGCGTCGGGCCCAACTTGACTCAAGTTATCTGGAAGATGCACGTTTCGTGATTTATAAGGTGAAGAGAGATGATAGTAACTTCTGTTAGTACATTTGTCTTCCAAAGGCAATCAAATCTTCACATTAAACAATTGAATCCACATGATAAAACAATAATACAAACGCGGACTTTCCTGCATCACTAACTGCTCCATTAACATGCCAATTCCAAGCTACCATGCATCTCTTTGAACCAAACATATCAACTACTTCTCGGACCATTGATTTGAGTATTGCCTTCCTTTCATCCGTACGAATCCAGCCTGGCATCGAATATCCCAACATGGATATCTTAATATGTACATTTGGTAAAGCTGACATTGCTTTCATACCTTTCCTCCATATCTCCATTTCATTTGCATCAGGAATGATATTTGGATTAATTGTTTTGCCATCGTCTAATAAGTCACTTCCCAATACTGTTCGAGGTTTTCCAAGATGATCAATGCATACCTTTAACTCGGGATACTTGGCAAATAATGTTGCAGCAGATTCGACCAATTGGATGGGTGCACATTGCAAATCAAATGATAGATTGTACTTTGATAACATTGCAAGTCCTCTTTCAAACTCTGCAGATTTGAGATAATCAATTCCATCATGACGAGATGTTGCTAAATGGGTTACAGTTTTACCACCTTCAAACTTTCCTACACAATCCAATATCCAGCGTATACCCCTTAGTTTATTTGGTGATGTTTGTATCAACTTTTGTAACTCTTCATCAATATTATCTTGTGTCAAATCAGCAGATGCGACGAATCCTTTTACATATGAACATCTCCCTTCAGCTGACATTTGTTCCACCCATGCCACTTCTTCGGGTCCGTTATCTGGCATAGCCTCGACATGCACCGATCCTGCAAATTGCACGCCTAGTCTGGCAAGCGGTTCGATGACATCACGTGTATAATCTTCAGGCAAGCATGATATGTCGCCACCGCAAGCTCGCTGAAGAAATTTTTGAAAGGTGGTATTGGCTGTATCAATAAAATGATGATGTGGATCAATCACTTCCTTTGGATATGCTATATTTGTAGTAGCATTGGATGACATGTTTAGGGATGGTTTGTGGAGTATGCGATGAGTAATAGTATAGACGCTGCCTGATGTACAGAGGATACCACTACTCACTCACATGACTGTTTGCCATTTTTGTGAGTAGGTAGGTACCCTAGATATAGAGTTGGTTATGTTCTTGTGTTAGAACTTGATTAGTAGTAGTACTCAACCATATATCTTGTTGTCGAAGAACGAATACTCACTCTTAACCGGATCATACTGATATTGTTATTGGACCAGTTAGAAAAAGGTTGTAGTACTTATTATATTATTATTATTATTTACTCACACAATAGAATTAACATGGATAGACAAACTCGTGAGATTGTAGATCTTTTTTGCGCAACAAGTGATGGTACTCCACAAGATTTACAACGATGCATAGCACGAGGCTGCCCTTGGGACAAACCCTTGCCAGCAAGATCAACTCAGAGGATGTTTGGGACAACTACACCGACTATACCCATCAATATTGCAGCTCAATATAAGAGGCATGAAAATCTAGCAATCTTGGCTACTAAAGCATTAGAAGCAGGCCGACCAGAACTACTCGAATCTCCAAATTTAGAAGGGCATTCACCCGCCTACTTGGCTGTACAGAACGGAAGTCCTCAATGCCTTGGAGTGATGGCAAAAGCTGGAGCCAACTTGCATCGTGCTTGTCCCCATATTTATCAAGACCCAGGTCCGGGAAATCAATTAGTTGATTCTACCGAGGATATGCCAATTCATCACAATTGCAACCAAACAACATTATCATTTGCAACTCGAACTTGTCTAAACTGTTACAAGGGCTCATCGGACGGAGTAACTCTAAAAGTGTGTAGCCAGTGTAATATGGCATACTTTTGTAGTGCCGAATGTCAAAAGGTTAAATGGAAGGATCATAAGAAGGTATGCAAAAAGATAAAACAGGGAGCTGACTTGATCACCTTTCATGATTCAATGCCAAAACAGTCACTAGTGGACGAAAGCGGCTTCCTTCCATGGGATGATACCATTGATAATGACTTGGAACTAGAAGAGGGAGAACGAGAAGAACAATATTATGATGCAAGTAAAGTTTGGGAGTACTACGATTTATCAACAACATCATGGAAGCCATACCCAAAGTGTATCAATCAATCTATTGAAGGTATGAGAAGCTGGGGACCGAGATATATGTACAAACCAGGAGATAAAAGCGCAGAAGGACTAGAAGAGCGCGAGCGCACCGCGAATCCTCCGCCAAATGTGGCAACAAATCATGTTTATTATTCACACATGATTGACCATCACATTTACCACGGATGCGGACGACGAATTAGGCGGAGAGTTGTAGGTTGATGTTTCACATTTTATTATGGTGTTACTGTTTACTAGTATTTTGTAGATATCAAGCCTTGTTTGTGTGTGTGAAATAGAAAAGTTGTAACTTAGAGATTGAAGTCTGTGATGTAGTAAGATCTTGTTATGTTCTATCCAACAATCAAATGTCTTGCACACTCTTCCCAGTTTTCCTTCCATCTAGTCATACCACGAATGTTTCGGCTGTACACTTCAAGCTTATTCAATGTTTCATCACTTGGATATCTCAATAACAAGTCATACAGCTGAGTAGCCAGGTCATCTCCATTTTGGAATACCTTGCCATTTACACCATCCTTTACTAGTTCTCCTAAGCAATCAAATCCAATTGCACATACGGGAACTTGGCATCCAAACATATCTAGTACCTTCATTGGTAAATCTAAACCAGATGTAGATGTGTGGAGAGATACACCTAATGTGGCACATCCAAGTAATTTGGGATAATCTTCAGCCTCGAGCCAGAGTGTTTGTATGTTGATTGAAGGATGTGTTTCGTTGAATTCTTTTAGAAGTGGAAGATAGTATGCTTTCTGAGGTCCCTTTCCTGTAACTATTACTAGAACCTTTGGAAACTTGCTTTCATCAGAGTTTGCTGTTATTCTCTTGTGAAGTGTTTTCAATGCCTCTAGCAGTATTGAAAAATCTTCATCTGGTGTC
>Ga0214480_101283_pt1 | contig 11049 bp, 5 predicted proteins | sample M1_20Mar14CPVII9_3_FD_165042 | JGI IMG/M metagenome (GOLD analysis project Ga0214480, IMG submission 165042) | Marine eukaryotic communities from Monterey Bay, California, United States - M1_20Mar14CPVII9sort6BwellE17 | ecosystem: Environmental > Aquatic > Marine > Unclassified | place: USA...
TAAAAAATAGATATGTATGGGTACGATGACATTTGGAGAGCAGAACACATTAGAAGAAGGAGTTGAACAGTTAAATCTTGCGTTTGATCACTATGGGGTTAACTTCATTGACACTGCAGAGTTGTATCCGGTGCCGGGCAAGTCAGAGACTCAAGGAAAGACGGATGAAACAGTGGCTGCCTTTTTAAAGGGTAGAAAAAGAGAGGATGTTATTCTCGCAACAAAGGTTTGTGGACATAGTGATAGAATGACTTGGATGCCAAGGGAAGATCCTGATACACCAACCAGTTTGACAAAGAAACAGATTTTATATAGTGTGAATGAATCACTCAAGCGTCTTGGTACTGAATATATTGATCTATTGCAACTTCATTGGCCAGATCGATACTGTGGAGGACTCTTTGGTCAACCTGATTTCGACCCATCACAGGTAAGCAATGAAGTCTCAGCTATATTACTTCGTTTGAACTTAATTTGCCTCATGTGATTGTCATCTTCATAAACTGTTAAACGCGTATCTTCCAGGTAAGGAAAGATGCAGTTGCCTTTGAAGAGACTCTAGAAGCTTTACAACAATTGGTGAAGGAAGGAAAGGTCAGATATGTGGGTGTATCAAATGAAACTCCCTTTGGTGTATGCTCTTTGGTCGAGTTGGCAAAGAACAATCCTGATCTGTATCCTCGTATAGTATCAATTCAGAATAGTTATTCATTGGTAGTGAGGAAAGATTTCGAAGCCGGTTTAGCAGAAGCTTGCTATCATCATAAAGTCAGTCTTCTCCCTTATTCGCCATTGGCCGGAGGATCTCTATCAAACAAGTATCAGAAAGATAAGCTACCGCAGGGAGCTAGATACACAATGTTCCCAGGCTTCATGGATAGATATTGGGGGTCACAGAATGAAGCTGCAGTCACAGAATATTCTAAGATTGCAGCTGCTAAAGACATGTCACCAACTGAGCTAGCCCTGTCTTGGTGCTATCACCGCAACCATGTTGCATCAACGATTATTGGCGCTACATCGATTGCACAGCTCAAAGAGGATATCAAAGCGTATGATACTCGATTGGATGAAGAGACGAAAGCGGAGATAAACCAAGTGTACAAGAAGTACACTGATCCAACTAAGTTCGCTTAAGATGGTATGAATGAAGAGTATAAGATCGGGTTTTTATCTAAGCATTCTACTTTAGCCATTCCAAACTACATGACTTTGCATCTAAAACGTTTGATGCCCATGTCGGAAGATTTGTTGAGAATTCTATCTTCTCTTTGTTTTCAAAGGATATGCAATACTTGTAGGCATGCAAATCGATAGCATGCCCTCCTCCCAATAGCTGAGCAGAGTTAAAGGAGTCTTTGATACCATCTAATCCATCACAGCATTTGCACATCTTGATAGCAGCTTTGACTTCTTTATCACTAACCGTTTCAACGTGTCTGCACTCTGCTGTTGCTGAAGTATCCAACATGGATTGTGCAGAGAGATTCGTCCGCTTTTGCATAGAATCACTGTCTACACTTCCTCCATACTCCACATCATTGTGTATTGGGTGTCCAATAAGTTCAAGATGGACCCTCAACTGGTGTCCTCTTCCACTTATAGGTGCACATGATACAAGTGATTGATCTGTAGCTTCATCATATGCAATAAGTTTGAAGCGACTAACCGACTGCTTTCCATCACTCCTTATACTTCTGTGCATCATGGCATTTGTTGAAGAGCTTTCACGTTCTTTGATAGATGGTCCAAGGTCAACAGCAATTGGAGCATCCACTTCTAGGATATCTCCATGCCAGCATACCGTAGCAAAACTAGCACAATCTTGTCGAATAGTTACCAGGCCTTCAGAAGATGATACCGGGAACTTGCCTTTAACTCTGGCAATATATAGTTTCCTCACGGGTGAGTACCCATCATCGTCTCCTTTGCTATTACTAGACATTCGTGCTTGAATAACTTTTGCCACACTTGACATGTTTGCACAAAGCAACACGCCACTAGTAGCTCGATCGATGCGATGGAGAGGGATCAGAGTTTTCGGTGTAAGGGCTTCTTGAGCTTCAACCATTAAAAGCAGTGAGTTAGCATAGTAAGGTCCGCTTGGATAAATTGGAACTGATGATGGCTTGTTGATACTGTATACAAGCGGGGTGGTAGTGTTGTTGTTGGTAGGAAGAATACTTTCCGAAAGGGCATGTTTTAATACTTCAATCTTTGACGGCACCAAGACTGGGGGTTCATGCCAGTGCACAATATGTTCAATCGTATCCATATTTCGTAGTAATACATTTGATGATTCGACGGCAACGCCATTGATACGAATGAGACCTTTTCTAATTAGCTGCTCGAGCCTTTCATCTCGGTCTCTTTGAGTCAAGCCATGCATTTTCTCTCCAAACTCATTGTTGAAGAGCCACTTCACAGTCTTGCCAACCCATTTGCCTTTCACTCCCGATTGAAGCACACGCACAACTGGAGGAGGAACTCTCATGCCTGTACTTTCCTTTCGATTATGTGATGGCGAGTTGCTAAGTTGGAGTAATTTGATCTCGGACAAATCATTCTCACGCTTTGCCAACTTTGCTGGTCGTTGATTGGATGGTAATCGATCCTTTCTTCGTTTCTGTGTCTTGAGCTCAACTTTGTAGTAATGACTCTTAGTTGTATCTTCAGCATCTTTATCCTGATTGTTGTTCTCCATTCTTTTGTTACCTCCGTGAAAGCCCCAACAATCTGAGTTGCATTCCAATGTACCACAGTGACGACACTTCATAAATTTCTCAGTTGACACCAACTCGTTGGAACTACTTGGTTGCTTCATATAAGTTTGAATCTTTTCAATTTGCTTTCTCAAAGTCCGTCGCTTCTGCTTGCCCTTCTTCCCAGTGCCTTCCAGCTCTTTATGATGCGATTGAAGCTGCTGTAGCTGCTGTTCTAGTTCTGATTTAGATAAGCCAATGAGACTTGTAAAGTAGCATGACTTCAAATGAAAGTGAACCTCGCAGTGATATTCAGTTCGACAAGAGATATCATTTGTGTTGTCGCCATCTCTCAAAGGTGCAAGTCCACGGAGTTGCCTTTGTTTCTCACTCAATTCTCTCTGACACTTAGAGCATGCTAGTATAGGCTCACGACATACACAGCACACAATATCAGGATGAAATACATCATACGGATCTGTACAGTATTTGCACTTGCCAACAACTCCATCTACTTGATTGCTACTGTCTGAGAACTTTCGATTATTATTGATACCGTGACCTTTAGCATCTAGTGCGCCACGTCTATCAAACACAAAGTTTTTGCCAACAAATAAGCAATCGCCAGTGTTGCTTGCTTTCTTGGTGTCGTCTGTATTGGCTGCTGACGTGTTGCAATTACCGAACTCTTCCAGGTATTTGTGAATGCCTCCCTTCAAGTGATAGATACCCTTATTGTTAGGAACTGTCTGTCTGATATAAGCTGAGGCTTTCTCACATCTAATACCGCCCGTGCAGTACATTAGAATACGTTTATTGGTGAGTAGTGATGGATTGGGTGTTGCTGATTCACCTGCAACCGAATTCTCCTTCACCCACTTTGGGAATTGACTGAAAGTTTTTGTCTGTGGATCAATTGATAGTCCAGGAGCAAAAGAACCTATTTGACATTCCTTGTGATTTCTAACATCAATGAGTACTGTCTCTACCTCTTCATCACCGTTTGCGTCTCCGCCTGCACTATCTTCCTTCTTTGTATTCTTCTCTATTAATGATTTCATCTCCATATGCCACTCTTTAGGGGTTAAATATCCCACAGACGTATCTTGTGTTGAAATATCTTTAAATGCTCCACCACTTGAGATGATCTCCTTGACAATTTTAATGTGTAAATCAGGAAACCAACTTTCATTGTTCTTGGTACTACTACTTGCAGTAGAGTTGCAGCTATTATTGTCACCTCTCTTTCCACCTGGACAAACCCCTAATAACTCATCTCCTTCTCCTTGACCTGACCATGAACTCCACTTGAAATCATTTGGACTTTCCAAGAAGAGTTGTGGTTTATTCAACTTTGCAAAGAATTCCTTTGATGCATTGTGGAATGAAGTCACTGCATCCTTTCTTCTCTTACAATCAACATCATTAGTAGTATTTGTTTGCATTATATCTACATCACTATTAAGCATGCAATTGACATATGCATTCAAATCATCTCTTGAGCCAGCTAGTGTGCCATTGATACCTTCACCATTATTCGACAATCCGATTAATATCCTACCAGTCAAATTGAGTGATGTACATAATACTTCTGTAGCATGACGGTATGTTTCTAATACCTCTTTATCATCAGTTAATGGATGATACTTGTAGAATAGGATACAATATTGTTTATTGTTGGATATATTATTGTTATTGTTGATTGACATATCGATCGTTGCTACTAGCAAAGTAAGGTATCACTTTATGTCAATTGATGATGATACGATAATAATATTGATATATCTTTGTATATATGTGCGGCGTTTAGATTTGCTACCGGTATAATCAAATTATTTCTAATAGAAAGATCGTTAAAAATTGATCTAGGCAACTATATCTTGTCTCTATCCAACCTATATTTCTTGATGGCAATGGGTGGTTGTGGGAGATATTTTATCAATTGAAATTGACTCGTGCAAAATTATTGCAATGAAGATAGCCAAACTACTTGGTGACTCGCCCAGCTGCCTCTTAGTAAGTCAATTAGATATCAACTGCTGTAGACGAGAGAGCCAATAGCGTAGATAGTAGGTAAGCAACAACGAGTTTGTGCGTGGTCAATCAGCAGTGTGTGAATTCATAAGTTGTTTGATCGCCAGCTAAAGAAATGGGAATAATATTCACAAACGGCCAGTAAACGGAGGAGTCTCTATGTGATGTGAGGGAGCACAATAGTGAAGGTGTACCCAAGTACCATCAACCTACTTTGAGATTGATATGCCTAGTTAATAGAAGACAATATTCTCATTACTAAAATCTTTCTATGATAGGACGACAATTGTGCGCTAAATTATACAGTAAATAACTCATTAATATTATATGCATGTACTGAAGTTCTTATGTCATGAAAAATTCTAAGAAAAGAAGTGCTAGTTCTGGCAACAATAACAATTGGCTATGGAGAAACATGTATTCCGTAGCTGAAGAAGATGAAGAGCATGAGGATTTGGCTGACTTTGGTCTATCTTCTGGTTTATTGAATGATGCTCTACTAGAAGATCATATGAACCATGCAGATGTTGATGAACTCATTAACAATCCCATGGCTGCATCAATAAAACAATCGCCACAAAGAAGATGCAATAATAACAATAGTACATATCAACAAAAACAACGTCATGATGATGATTTTGAAGAACATGGAGCATTCGTACTATTACGGCGTTTGAAACTGCTACCAAAAAATGAAGGATATGCATACGTATCCGACTTGGACGCATTCTTCACATCACTCTACACCTATTACTACCATCGTGGATTAGGATCAATAATAGGCAAGGGTATTGTAGAAATTGTATCATTATTCTTTACATTATGGTTAAGTTTAGTACTATTCGCATACATTGATTGGAAAGGATTAAGTACATGTAATGATGAACATACATGTAGTGAATCATTCATTGATTCGTATATAATACAAAATCCATTCTCTACTAGTGGATTCTTGGCAAATACTTGGATAGTTATATATTGTCTATTATTCTCGACATATGGATTCTTTTGTTTGGTACAATTTGGTAATGGTATTATAGCATCAATAGAATCAAAGTTATTCTTAGAGGAGGTATTGGGGGTTAGTGATCGAGATTTAGATACGGGACGAATAGGTTGGGGTGATATTGTCGAACGAATGTCAGAGGCACAGCGCATGGGTAAATGCCGTGTGGCTATACTACCTGGTAGAATTGGTGCTGATATGATTGATCAAGCACAGTCTAGAAGTTTTGCAGAATCAGCATCAATGAATCACCAACATCAACTACCGCACAATCAACAACAACAGATAGAGGATGGTCAGACAGGCCATTTAGTGGTTGCACAACGAATAATGAGGAGAGAAAACTACATGATTGCATTTTTCAACAAGGGTTTACTTGATCTTACACTTCCTCCACTGCCCCCAATCAAGTATAGAGGATACACCATCAGATTATGGCCTCTCACTGCATTAACAAACAAACCAAAGGGAGAAAAAGTTTCCTTCTATTCAAAGTCTATAGAGTGGAGTATATACTTCTGTGTATTGAACTACATGTTCAACCACTCGCGAAAGATTAGACCTGCCTTCTATGGTGATCCATCATCACTCAGACGACGATTCTTCTTATGTGGAATTTTCCATGCCATTTTCATGCCATTTCTCTTATTCTTTGTGACACTTCACTTTTTCATGTCGAATATATATGACTGGCAATCAACTAAAGAATATCTCGGTCCGAGAGAGTGGTCATCTATAGCACAATGGACATTTAGAGAGTTTAATGAGCTACCGCATTCATTTGAAAAGAGGATGGAGCCATCATATAAATCTGCGGCAAGATATCTAGACATGTTTGGCAAGCCAAGTCCAGTCAAGGTGGCAATAGGACGATTATTGGTATTTGTTTCTGGATCTTTGGGTACATTACTTCTTGCATTTGCCGCCATGAATGATGCAATACTATTACATGTCAAGATTGGTAATTGGAACTTGCTCTGGTATGCTGGCATATTAGGAGCGTCTTTCTCCATTGGTAAAAGCTTGTTACCCAAAGCTGACAGTCCATACTTTGGTCATGCTCGTGGCAATCTAATCAACAATATGAATTTGGAATTGGAAAAACTAGCAATGTATACGCATTATCTACCAGATTCATGGCGAGAAAGGGGGTATGATGATAAAACGAAGTCAGAATTTGCACCAATGTTTCAATACAAGGCCTCTCTCTTTGCTATGGAAGTATTATCAATAATTGCAGCACCGCTTATTCTATGTGTATCCTTACCTCGATGTGCTGACAAACTTTGTAGATTTGTGCGAGACTCAAAGGTGGAAGTACCAACCGTGGGTGATGTGGTTGGCTATTCGACGTTTGACTTTGAGTCATTTGAGGATGAGAATTGGAGAAACGGTGGCGATTTTGAACAGAGTTCTAGAACATCCACTACTGTCAATGATCGTCCAAAATCGCAACACGGCAAGATGGAGAAGAGCTTCTTCAATTTCAAGAGCGTATATCCCAACTGGACAATGCCACAATCGGGTAAGAATCTTGTCGACAAGATTGAGTCATACCGACATCATCAAGACCTCGCTCTTGCTCGTGAGAGAAGATTGCATATAAATGCAGCTGCTGCTCAACTAGAGACTTTGCGAAGGATAGAATTGGATAGACAGAGGCAAGCGTCTGCTGGCCTTGTTGGATTGGTGAATCATCAATATCATAATCCACCACCGGGTCCAGATAGCGGAGGCGGTGGAGACAGAGGTATTGAACTATCCCAACAGCAGTCGACTGAAATGAGTGGCAACTTTGGTTCCCTATCACAGGATGAGCTACATCAACCACAAGTGCATTTTGAAGAGTCAATACATTCATTTGCTCCTCCATCGCACGCTTTTGCTCACACAGATGATAATGGTGGTGGAGATAGCTATTCACTAGAACCGCTGTCTTCTTCACAACATATGATGATGAATAACAACCAAGGGGCGTCAATAGAAGCGGGTGGCCTATCAATTGAGTTAAGAGGACTGCTGAATCAATCCACATTAGTTGACCCACTTGCATCTTCACAGCAATCCTTTACTGGCAGTTTAATTGCGCTAGATGAACTGTCTACATCTATATTAGAAAGGAGACCCGATCAGCAATTCGCCTATCTTGACAACTACCATCGAGCTACCAGCCGATATCAAGCTGACAATAGACAAAGAAGAGAAGGATAACTGCTTAATATGAATATAACTTATCTATTGTTTCTTCTTAAGCCTTCTATTTACCAGTCTTTCAGCCTCGTCTTTAGTTGGTATCAGCTTGCTCAGACCTACTACTGATGAAAACCAACCCAATGTCACAGCGAGAGTTAATCCTGATAACCCTATACTGCCACCACTAGAAAAGTGAAGAGCCGAAAGTATCAGAGCCATTCCCGACTTGCCAAACCGATTTGCAAACACTGCTATAATCTCTTTGCCTTTGAATCGAGCATCAAACGATAGAGGCACGTATGCCATTTCTGCCAATATATTCCTTAATGAGTAATCCATTGTCTTTGCGGTCAAAAAACTCAATGCAATAAGATATAATGTAGATGATGATGAAGATATTGCTAAACTCTCAGGAAATAAAGTCTTGGGCATCACTTGAAGCAAACCACAAAGCAATGGAAGTATTGGCATAGCTCTCCATAACACTTTTGCCTCTACCTTTCGACTTAGAATTGGCATTATGAGGAATTGAAATATTGTGGATAAGCCATTGACACATGCATAAAAGTTACCGGTAAAGGCTGCTCGTTGACCGTCATTTTGTATAGTATCCTTTAGTTGTGTGACAAAGCATGTATTGAGTATTGTTGATAAACTTTGAAAAGTAAGTGCTTCAATAAAGAGTGCACCAAGAGTTGGTACTTTTCGGAATAGAGTAATACCATTCCGTATTTGACTAACAAGTGAATTGTTAGATTCTTCTTCTTCTTTTATACTCCTGTCGGTATGTTTTTGCTTTTGTCTTGCTCGTTCTTGTAACTCTAATGACGGATCAAATCCATTGTTCTCCGCAATTTTATATGCCCAATCAGCCAGTAGTAATGTACATGTTAATGATAATGCAGCAATACCAAGTAAGCCAGGTAGACCAACTACTTGAACCATGCTCGAAACAGAAGCTCCGGCTATCATACTTGTTATAGAGCTTAATCCTGCAACATAACTATAATACTTGCCAGCTTCTGAGGGTGTAAATATACTACCAAGGAAACTCCATTGCTGTGCATATAATAGATGCCTATGCAAAGAATGAGTAGAGGACATATGTTCAAAATGGTATTGATTAGCACATCTATGAAACAATTTATGATGAACATGTAATGATGAATGGACATATGATATACACACTCACGCATAACTATTCTGAAAGATGAAGGATGTAAATATAACCAATTGTGATATAGTGAATGACAATATCTTTGTGTTTGTAAACATATCATAATTTGACTGTATGGCTTTCACAGCTATACCAAAGAAAGACAGCAGAGATATGCATAAAAATGTTGTGTTCCGTAATGCTTTTCTGGGTCCTTTGGCATCTAATTGTCTTCCGTATGATAGAAGCAGTATCATTGATATGGGACTAACACAAGTCATTGCCAATGGATAATAAGAGCCTGAGTTTGCAAATCCAAATGTAGTTGATGTAAACAGAGCCATGTTACTTCCTCTTGCAAACTCATATCCGAAAAAGTGCAATGCCATTGCCGACGCCATTGCCACACCACTCTTTGCCTTTGGCTCCATTGTAGAGGTATTGGACAGTATCGTTGATACTCTAGTTAACGGCCCCGTTAATGACGGTAGCATCATGGTGATGAGGATAAATGTGATGAGTTGTCAAGAGTTGTGATTTAAAATTAGGATACCTTCTATATAAATGTGAGCGTAAGTCGTAGAATGAATCCAAGCTTGTCATTCAATTCCATCTCTGATTACATATACAAGTAGAATCTTGTCTTCTGTTTAACCAACAACATGGGCAAGTAGTTTTTCTTAGACTCGTCCAAGATCGAGTCCATATTATTAGTGCATATCGATCACCTTTAGATACACTCTCTACTGCATGTAGATGACGACCTGAATGGAGTAAAGCTGTGCCAATATTTGGTCTACTGGCGACTCCATTTAGCTGTCCTTCTTCTTCTGTACCTCTCAAGCCATAGAACTCGACACTACCGCCTTCATAGTTTTCTTCGCCTAGACAGCAATTCAAAGTCACTTCGGCGTCGTCTGTGTGAGGCACTAATCGATGTCTTGTGGCTCCTTTGCTTTCAGATGGTTGAGCGCTATATCCAGCTACATAACCTTGTTTCCAATCTAATAATTTTGTATCACTATCACTTGCTACTAGTTTTTCTGTTTGAGCAAAGAGATGCCGTGATATTGGTTTTATGTACATGTGAAATAGTAGATCAGTTAACCAGCCTAATCCTATTGTATCAAGGTCGATGACTCGACGACCTAATTGAAGATGAGCAAACTCGGTAGTTTCTGCTAATTTGGAGAGTTCTCTAAGTGTTGTTCGGAGTATATTGCAGAACTCTGGAGTCAATAATGGAATTGAGTAGACATCATACATTTCTTGTTGTAGAAGAACTTCCAACAGAGATGGATCAAGATCAACTTGTACTTTTCCTTCTATTATATCTGTAATAGATAGTTGTGTGTTATCCTTTTTACTTTTTGGCTTCCGCCGTTTCTTGTTTGTTGATTGGTGTGCAACTTTAAATGCTGCTTCTTGTAATATGTTTCGTTCACGGAGATCTATCCAATCCTTGGGAGGAGATAGGAATGGATGATTCTTCCAAAGCATACCACAATGTTCTTCTGTATTATCTTTCGCTGTATCCTCATCGTCAACAATGTAATTCTTATCCATCATATATCTCCTCACAAGTTGCTTAATACCAGCTCTTCTTTGACTAATCTCTGCTCTTTGTTTTCTAACATCTGATAATTTCGATTCGAGTGCATGTTCTAATGACAATGTATCGATGTCTGATATTCTATTGAGATAATGAGGATATCTATCCAAGCCGACAAGAGCATGCAATATGTGAGATAAATGTTCATTTGGGTTCCAACTAGTATCATTATTAGTACTATCGTTATTACCAGTACTATCATCATTATTGGTGGTTGTATGTTTACTAGATTGTTGATACAATCTTTGCTTCTCATTGATGGCACCGCCACCAACTGCATGCATCTCTTTTGATAACGAATGAGAGGATGTTGATGATGGCATTTGGGTGGCGTTGGCGTTAGTAG
>Ga0214480_101284_pt1 | contig 11047 bp, 6 predicted proteins | sample M1_20Mar14CPVII9_3_FD_165042 | JGI IMG/M metagenome (GOLD analysis project Ga0214480, IMG submission 165042) | Marine eukaryotic communities from Monterey Bay, California, United States - M1_20Mar14CPVII9sort6BwellE17 | ecosystem: Environmental > Aquatic > Marine > Unclassified | place: USA...
GTGAATAAAGAGTATGATCCGAGCTGTATTGTCTCGTATGTTGTTGAATTGATACGCCATATAAAGACAGAAGGACCGAATGAAGAAGATATAGATATTCTTGAAGAATTAGTTGGTCACGGAGACTGCGTTGACAAAGACGTGATAAATGGAATTATTGATTTGGGATTGAATTGCTGTACAGATGACTTTGAGTATGCTGCTTTTGTGGCTCGTGTTTCGAACAATATGATTAACAAGTGGGTAGCAAATGGAGAGAGTGAAGTAAGCGATGCCCGTTTTGCCTTTGCAGTCCGTGCTGGTTTAATTGAGATGTGCTTGAACTTCATTGAACAGTATTGGAAGGATGAAAAGGGAGTTAATGGTAAAGATGATACTGAAGTTGGGGATGAGGATGATCCCCACAAGTCCGGGGAGGAGGAGGAGGAGTCGCTCTTTTCTGACATTGAGTCGATTCTTGTGCACATTAATAGTCTATCATTGCATGAGAAATCTGCAAAAGCTATTAGAAGCAAGAGGTGTGATATAGAGGAGAAGTTACATCAGCTGGAAAAGAATGTAGATATCACAAGGAACGACCCTGGCAAGAAGTTATTGGATATGATTAGATCGACTCTCAATCTCAATGGCTTGTATTGCTGCCGCTGCAACAAATCACTGAGTAGAACAGAAGTGAAACAATGTGAGGGCTGTAGCCGTATGACATATTGCTCGAGAGCTTGCCAGAAGGAAGATTGGTCAAACGGCCACAAACTTGCTTGTTGCAAGTCATATACCAACAAGACGGCAGGCCAGTTTCAAGGCAGGTGTGAGCCAGAAGAGGTACCATCAGGTCAAAGAGCTGCTGCTAAAATGAAGGAAGTCGAGACCAATTTCAATATGATTCACTTGAAACTGTTTCTTGACAATGCAGAGGATATTCTAAGACAAGCAAAGGCATTGGATCTTCCGTTGTATGATTGTGTTGTGAGGTTTGACCTTTGCGAATACCCACCTACTACTACTGTTGTGGTGGAGAATTATAAAACGAACTTTCTCGGACCAAAAGCAATTAAGGGGTTTGAAGATACCAGATCAAAAAAGAATATTACCTGTGACTTCATTTCACATATCATCAATGGAGAATTGGACAAGGATGGTGACGTTCCACGCCTTCTCATGCAGCGATTGTTTCCCCATGAATTGCTAACGACAACGAAGAAGGAGGCCATGATTTCTAAACCCCGCGTAGAGAGTCTCTCACCTTCTAAGGGTTCAGCAGCAAGTCCAGCGGCAGTAGATTCACTATCGGAACATAAACGTTTGAGTAATATTCAAAGGAATAAGGCACGGTGGTTCCCTTTGTCGTATGGGGGATACTTCTAGTAATCTAATCAGTGTGTGGTTTAAGAGGGTAGGAGTAACAGTAACAGTAACAGTAACAGTAAGAACTTGGTTATTGTGGTATCCTTTCACATCTGGATAGCCCATTGATGTTTGGATGATACCGCTATTGAACGCCATGATCTGGATAGGAGAGATATAGGAGTAGTTTTCTTCAAGAGTAGAGTGGTAGCCGTTTGAAGTTTATTCCCAACATAAAAAATTCTCGCATATTGTGTATATACTATTGCAAGAATTACTATTGATATATTGTCATCAATATAACGGCTTTCATATACCGAGAATACACCCAGTACATCAGTAATTAACACTCTTTCGATTGGTAGCACTGAAATTGCGGCAGCCTTGTTACATTAACCGTACGAGAAGCAAACATCAACACACATATTTTCCTACGGCAATACTGTAGAGAGCAACCACATTGCAATCTACATAAATAGACACAGTACAATCGAACAATAGAACTTTTTCATACAACAGTTACTCGATCAGATTTAGCACCTTGATAGAAGGATCCGATCAATTTACAAAAAGTATAGAAACAGATTAGGTGCACCTTACCATTTACCACATAATTTTAATTTTATATCAATTACACAATCGATATGGTATCATCATCTAAGAAGAAGAGGGGGCAACAACGCAGGGCTGCCAAGAGTGCCAGGACCGCTACTGCAGCAGTTTCTGAAAATCCATCTCCCAACACAACTCCCCCACCACCGGAAGATATCAGCCATTATTTCAGAAGTGGGGTTAGTTCAACAGCTATGAAAATTGGTAATGCCTTCATCAAACAGTACTATAAAATACTATTAACATCACCATCCCAACTTCACCGATTTTATCATCCAGATTCGACGGTATCCCGGAGTATGGAACCAAGTTCACCAGCAACCCACTCTTCATTCAGCCTTGCAACTACTAGTATGAATGGTAGCGATGATTCTCCAGGTGAGCGTGTACGAAAGGCGTTCTTTGGATGGGCTGGTGCGGGGTTAACTGATGAGCATGATGACGAGTGTGCACGTGTAGACTTTGAACATGGTGCTATTGATGCACAAGAGTCTATTAATGGTGGTATACTCCTTGTTGTTACCGGACATATGTTCTTACCTCGTAAGGTGAAATCATTGCATTTTGTTCATACATTCTTTTTGAACAATAACTCTGCTCCGGGTATGAAGAAGCAATTTTTAGTTAAGAATGATATTTTAAGGTTCCTGGAACCAGTAGATGTGGAGGAGGAAGAGGAAGAGGATATTGAAGAGCAAGTTTCATTTCAGATTGAGGATAGTCCACCTATAGCTGTTGCGGAGATGGGTGCACCTCGGGGTATTGCTGAGGAGCCTGCGGTTGTTTTGACTGGACGAGATGAATTTGGTCCATTTGCTCATAATTTACTTGAAAAGGGTCAGAATCATATCACGTTACGATTAGCGAATGATAATCAGTTGCCGTTAGTTCCCCCAACTGCATTATCAATTGTTCTCAACTTTTTAAAGCGGTGTGAAGATGAGACGTTTGTGGAAGTTATGGATAGTGTTCGTTTGAAAGATGAAGCATTCATGGGATTTAGAGGTGCCTGCTGTGGGGATTTAGTTACACCATCAACATGGATAAACATTCTTCAAAAGGCAAGTAGTGGATCGTCAGAACCAAGGTGTATATTGCAAATTGCTGAGAATATCGGCCCTTTAGTTAGATGCATGTGTAACGACATGAAACGTCTCTTCTTCAAGAGTAACAAACATTGGAAAGATGGGATTTTGCCCTTTGTGGATCTAATCGGCAAGATGATCAGTACATCAATTGGCAGTACAGATGAGAATGGTGAGGATAAGAAATCAGTTGATATGCTTCTAACTCGTGAGGGTTTACTGGGTAGTATTGTCCAATGGGGATATTGGAAGAGGGAACACCGTCCTGATATTGTCAAGGAACTGGATGCTTGTGCACGTGTTGTGAATATCGGGAGGAATACTGTTAGAATGTTAGTTATCGACGCGGCATCAAGCACTATATCTGCTGCAAAAGATAAGGATCTATTGAAATCTATTGGAACTACACCGATAGTTACCAAAGAGTACGACCCCAACTGTATGACATCATTTGTTGTCGGACTAATCCGTGACCAGAAGAAGGAGGGGTTTACATCGTTCAAGCCTTACATCGCCTCTATTCTCCAGCCTCTCATGGAGGAAGCTGACTGTATTGATAAAGATGTGATTAAAGAGATGATTGATTTGGGTATGAAACATGCACATTATTATGAGACTGCCGTAGTAGTGGCAAGATTATCAAGGTTCATGCTTTGTCAAGAGTTAAATGCTGAAGAAGGTATAGAAAGTGACACCCGGATTGCCTTTGCTGTTCGTTCTGGGATCATTGAGATGTGTCTGAATTTTATCGATCGTTTCGGGGGACACGAAGCTGATGGTAGTGATGACGAGGGGGATTCACTATACAACCACATTGAATCCATTTTCAATACGGTCAATTATGCATCATTACACAAGAAGTCCCGCAAAGCAATAAGCCACAAGATGGTAGATATTAGGTCAAAGCTTCTTCATTCAAAAGAGATTGCAGACAACGTATTCAGCGTTGAGTATGAGAAGCTGTTAGGAATGATAGTATCCATCCTTGACATGAATGGCTCATACTGCTGCCGTTGCAACAAGTCGTTGAGTAGAACAGAGGTGAAACTATGCAACGGCTGCCACCGCGTGGCATATTGTTCAAGGGCTTGTCAGAAAGAGGATTGGATGAATGGTCATGAGCTTGCCTGTTGCGATAGGACATATACATATGAGAACGTCGGTCAGTTTCAAGGACGAATTTGCCCTCCCTCAGCTCCAAAAGACGAAAGAGCTGCTGCCAAGTTGGAGGAGCTCGAGGTCAATATCAATATGATCCAGCTGAAGTTGTTCCTGGATCATTCAGAGACTATCTTGACACAAGCAAAGGGTTTGGATATACCGCTGTATGATTGCATTGTGATGTTCAACTTACGTTACTGCCCTCCGACTATCGAGGTAAAGAAGTATACTGATTGGTTTGAAACATCAGCAGAGCAAAGAGGGTTTGATGAGACTCGATCAAAAGAGAACGTCACGTGTTTGTACTCTTCATTTATCTTCAATGGGGAATTGGACGAAGATGATGGAGCCATCCCAGTCCTTCAAATGCAAAGATTCTTCCCTCATGAGTGGCTAACGAATGAGAAGTAAGAGACAAGAGTATAATTAATTGATATGGTGAAACTTGGTATGGGTATCTTGCATTGCGGTGTCTCTTGCAGTATCCCAACAAAAGAAGCTCCATAGTATCAGACACTTTGTTAATTTGCTAAAACCAATATCTTCCGCACTTCCTGATAGTCCTGTTTCTCATACATACCCCGGTCTCTTCGATTATTGAAACTTCCCCATAGCTACTACTCAATTCAATCTCAATTCACAGGAGCGGCAGTAATAATATTCACCGGTACACAGAGGGTCCACTAACTGCCTAAAATTACCCGGTCATTTTTTAAGCGACACTCTGAGCCCAAGGTGAGACAGATCGATACTCGATAGTTGAAGAAGATGACGCCGCCTTTGCAATGGATATCAATATAACAACCACCACAACATAAGTATAAACACTGGAAAGACGGCAAGTTAAACCGTATAAAAACACAATACACCACTCTATCGGCCTCGAGCACAATATTGATATTGCAATTGCAACGATTGCAAAAATCTCGAGTACATCCAGTATGAACTATACCAACAACAGAAACAATAGACGCTGTGTCTCAAGGCCGTCTACTAAAGCTAATATTAATCAGAGTAAAGTATTATTCAACCACGAGATCAAAAGAGATAAAATAACTGCCACCGCCGCCGCCGCTATTGCAAATGGTCATTGCAGCAAGAACATCGTCACAACAACAAGTAGAGATAAATCATGCATTCAAACAATATTAGATTCCCTCGATGGATATTATAATGACAAACGAGTACAGGTAGTAAAAGAACCATCGTCTCCAGTCAAACCTCCAATACGAAATCTCTCCTTCTCGTCACTGAACACCCAATTACCAAAAGAGATTATCAAAAAAGAGTCATCATCGCCACCACCTACTGTGCCGTCAGCGTCAGCTCCAAAACATAGCAACAATAAGATGAAGAAGGGATTGCCAAGACGTAGACATTCTTTACCGGATAATGCCAAGCTACCTAATAATGTCAAGCTTAACGCTTCTAGAATTCAAGGACCGGCTGTCTCTCCAACACCTCGTCCTCAATCTTCTACACAACCTATTAAACAACCAAGAAGACGAAGGCATACCCTATCCGATACAGAACGGCCAGATATATCATGTATACAATCCTTCATAAGACAATCCAATATACATGAGGAAGATTATTATCATCATCAACAATCGAATAAGCTAGCAGTGGTTAAAACTCATGAGTTTGAGAGAGTAGACACAAATCAGATCCATGAGTATGAGAGAATAAAAAAAGATCATAATCAATCATTTACAAACAATAACAATAATAACAAACAGAAGTCACAAGTGAAAAGGATAATAACAGAAAGACGTAGAAGACATTCCATGCCAGATAATATGAGGGCACCTAATCCATCTGATTTGCTCATGTCGTTACCTTTGACCAGTACTAATGGCAAAGGTTTAAATTTAAGTTTAGACAAGCATCGTGATACTGTGAAGAGAGTCGACCACACTCCAGCTCCCGATAAGTATAAGAATGAGGATAAGGAGAAGTATAGATACAAAGTTGGTCAAACATTACAAGATGCAACTTCTCATTCACTACGCTTCACATCCAATTTACAAGCTACTAAACTATTATCCCAGTTACCAATCAACACACCACTATTTGTCAAACGTACATCGAATCAACAATGGCAAGCCCAATGGTCATATTGCATATTAGTTAAACATATCTATAATGAAAGTAAGTTTATTGGTGTAGAGGTATCCCTTACTGATATTGAAGAAGGAAAGGATAAGAAGGGTAGAGTTCGGACAAAGGTAATTGAAGAGAGGTACTTTGAAAGATGGTTGATGATGGTAAATGCCAAGACTGTACTCGTTCAAGGTCAAGGTTCTACTACCCCTACTACTACCCTTCCTGCTTCTACTTCGCCTGCCGATTATGATGCTGAAGATCAAACCGACATGGCAACAAGAGGGAGTGAATCAAATCAAGTAAACGATAGACCCCCAAGAATGATCTTCCAAGGAAATAAAGAAGATGTAACCTCATCCATTTACCCAAGTTCAAGCAGTAGCAGTGGTTCTTCAAGTGATTGGGGTGCAAGTTCTACCTCTAAGGAATTCTACTCGGTGATAAGTTCCACAGAATCATTCACCTCAAGCTCCCTATATTCAAGCTGCTCAAGTGATACAAGCTCTTCATATGGGCATGATATAGTAGGAAGGTATCTCGACTTTAACTCTCCTATACCACTACCCAATGATGATGATGATGATGTATCTACTACGTCAGCAAGAAGTTCAAGTTGTAGTAGCGGAGATAGTGATCGAGTATTGATTGCTAGCAAGTCTGCTCGTTTACTTAGAGCTAGTCTGTAGATGATAATCTATACATATAAATGATACATTGATAACATAAATCTAAATGCTTTACTTGACTATTCACTACCACCTTATTCTAGAATCCCTGCAGAATGTTTGAGATAGCTAATAGTAGCGAAACTCTTCACTAAATGCAGCGGCTTTATCCCTTGCATCACTCTTAATCTCACATAGATACGCTTGATAAGCTCGTAACGCTTTTGTATAAACTTCTTTTGTTGCTTGTCCGTCTGAGTATAACCTTTTGATCATTTCCAGACAGTCACTATCTCCACTACTAATTGCAATCATGAAATGTCTGAATGCTCTCTCCATATTGCCTGCTCTCCACTCAACTTGGCCTAGATTGTACCTTGCACATTCATCTCCTCTCATAGCTGCTAATTCATAGTAATATAGAGCCTTCTTTTTATCAACGTCTACACCTCTACCATGATCAAAAGCCCAACCAACATTGCAATAAGCCAATGAACATCCAAGTTCTCCTGCCTTATGGTATAGTTTTAATGCTTTGGTGTAACTTTGTGAAAATCCGTGTCTCCCTTTTCTGTAATAATTTCCGCGATTGAATATTGCAATAGGATCATTGGCCTCTACTCGCTTCTTTAATCTTTCCATAGCTTCCTCATCTGTAATAGGGTATGCAGTTCTACAAAAAGGACACTTCTCCTCAGAAACTTCATTTCCTTGGCTATCATAGACAGGAGCATGCATACATCCACTGCATATAACTTTTCCACAACATGTCATGTGTTTCTTTCCCGTTGGGCTCAGTGTAGGTATTCGTATGAAACAAATTGGACAATCTTCTGATGGCGGTGGCGGTGCAAATAGTTCTTCATCACTAATCTCCTTCTCAATATTATCTAAACACATAGAATCTAATAATGTAACCAACCCACCGTTATTGTTTGTATCATTGTCCTGCTCTTTCGGGAGTGGTTGTATCTCTCGATTGTCTGTAATACAAACTTTACATCTCCGTTGACAATTATCTAACTTCCATTGTTTCTTACTATAACTTTCTTTGGGTAGATGTTTATGACATGCAGCACAAATCTTCATGATGGCTTGGTAACTCTTGCTTTGGTATTGAAATGCTTATGTTCGTATACTGTTGATATGTATCCTTCTTATATTTGTGACGAAAGGTAGGAAACTGACGGTATATATCGACCGAAGTTATCTGACGACTAAAACCAATAAAAAGTACGTTTTATTAATGAACTATTAGTATATTTATCATATACTTTATTGCAATATACAATGGTATTTTTTGTGCATATGATGTGCTGAAAATTTTAGTGTTTATATTTGTTGAGTATACAGTACTTCACAGTCACACCGTAGTCTATTAAAACATCAAATCAGTGCACGGTAGTATATCATCCACTCCTGAGACGTCGTTTAGCGTTTAGAGACCAGCCAGCTATTATATTGCACGAGAGCCACTTATTTTGAAGATAATAGCCAATCCCTGCAATAAGTTCTCTTTTATGAAAACATACGGTATCCTAAAACAAACACTCTTCTGCCTTCACTCACATCAATGGCGGTTGAATGAGAGTTGTATGCGCGTTCATGCTAAACTTTATGCTTAGCGTCGATGCTGCCACTAGTTGTGTATTAACATTATTCACCAACTTAGGCGGCACGATATACACTAGTCAACAACATCATACATCATGGGTTTCAATCTGCCATCAAAATTAAGGACGACGAAGTCATTGCAATCTTTATCAATAAGTAAGAAGAAACAACAGACAACCAATAGCAACAAGACGAGGAGTAGCTCTCTTCTACACAGCGTATCATTAGGATCTGGTACTTTTCCTACATCTACTACTTCGTCGGGTACTATAACACCGCCGCTTACACCAATTGATGACGCTGAAGAAGAAGAAACCCAACGCCAGCAAGCAGAAGTACAAACTTTCAACAATAAACAAAAGACTGCACTTGATGTTAATAATGTGCCAAAACCACTGCCAAAGAACAGGTCAGATGTGCTACTACGTATCTGTGATAAAACTACCCAAGATGATCGTATGCCTCTTAACTTTAGTAACTCGGCGGAATATCCAATAGGAATTCCATTCGAAATAGAAACAGATCTATTCGTTGGAAAGATGTTACTAAGAGTAAAAGGACTACCTAATAGTAATGATCCAAATGGTGATGACTACTTTAAGGGTCGGTGTAGAACGTATCAGCATGTTATACAAGGAAGGTTCAAAGAGGAGATTTCATTTTCTGATTTGTAAGTTTGTGTTGTTGTTTGTTTACCATTAGTTGTGTCATCTCTATCATGTTTATTTATCATTATATGCATCTCTTCTTTATTGAGAGTAGCCAATCTGGGTATGAAATGCACTATCCACTCAAAAAGCTACCGCCTCAACCTATACTTAAGCTATGCATATCACTTGCAAAGAAACTTGCTCCGGGGATAACAATATCTGTTCATACCGATAAACAATCATTCTTCTTGGGTAACATGTCAGCATCAAAGATAGTACGGGCAGATAAGCCGGGAGAGGAAGTAGACTTTACAAGTCATAACATTGAAGAAGACTGTACATTGTTCGGTGGAGAATTTGCAAGTGGTAACATCTCCTCACGTCGTCGACGGAAGATATTATCAGATCCTGCCAAACTCAAAGAATACAAATTTGATACACAAACGGTATATACATTTGACTTTTATGAATTCATTGCAGATATTACTTCATGGTCACTGCCACTAGGGTTTGTACACTTGGATTTGGAAACAATATTAGGTCGACAGCCTATTGTATGGGTTGGCAAGACGGGCGAGCGGTATATATGGCAGGGAAGTCTTATACATAAGAAGATATTGTCGTATCAACAATCCCCTGAAGAAGACGAAGAAGAAGAAGATGATGATGATGATGACTTGATTGAGGACTGATGAAAATTTCATTAAATTCATAGTTGTATTAACAAGATACCGATTGTCTGTTTAATGATACCTCGGGTACTTACAATCCACATACATCTATTGGTTATGAATATCTACTATATCTAATTCTAGGGTTAGCACCCTATACATATCAACTCTTACAAACCAGCCTCCCGCATCGCAACACGGGCATCATCTCTATCCTTACTCTTCATCTCATTACTTGACGTCTGGTATGAACGGAGCGTTTGATCCATTTCCTCTTTTGATTGTAATTCGTTTTTATAGGTTTTATAGGCATTCATCAAATTATTCATCGCGTCATCATATCCTGCACTTGCAGCTACTTTCAAATGTTTGATACACTCATTATTATTGTGATGTTCACTATGAAATGCTGCAAGATTTTGATGGGCTTCTATGGATCTTTTTTTTGCACCTACTTCATAAAATGTCACTGCTTTTGACGTGTTTTCTTCTACTGCTATACCATCCTTGTACTTTATACCAATCTGTCTATATGCCTCGGCATGGCCAAGCTCAGCTGCACGTACTAACATTTCAATTGACCTTGTATCACTTTGCAACACAGATGAACCTAATCTATATCTTTCAGACATTTGCATAAATGCTTCAGGATTGTTTTTCTTCATTAGTTTTTTCAGTGCTTTGATAGTATTCTTTGGTTCTAGCTGACAACAGAATGCACATTTATGCTCGTGCTGGCGTACACCCTTCTTTATATCAGTCAACGTTTGTTTGTATACGCATCCACAACATATACGCTTACCACAACAATTCATAAATCTAATTTCATCCTCTTGTATAGAATGGGGAATCATGCATATCGGGCACTCCTCTCTTTCCTCGATGGGAGCAAAGAGGTCAATGTCTGCCGTCTCAGCTTGGGCGGTGGAGAGTAAGTTATCAACCCGTGCCTCAAGTTCTAATGATACCATTTTATACTAATACAACGTCACCGTATAATATAATACATGCTAAATCTTTCTATCCAATAATATTCGTTTGTTATTTGTTGTCGAGGGCAGGGTATTATATATCAATACTTAATTACAATATTATACAAGACAAAGTTAATTTTGTGCATATGATGTGTGCAAAATTTT
>Ga0214480_101285_pt1 | contig 11039 bp, 10 predicted proteins | sample M1_20Mar14CPVII9_3_FD_165042 | JGI IMG/M metagenome (GOLD analysis project Ga0214480, IMG submission 165042) | Marine eukaryotic communities from Monterey Bay, California, United States - M1_20Mar14CPVII9sort6BwellE17 | ecosystem: Environmental > Aquatic > Marine > Unclassified | place: USA...
ACAGATATCATCCAAGAAGTAATTGGTGTATCCGAAGAAGGAGAAGCAATTTATGGACAGGAAATAGTAGGAGTGACTACGGATGGAGAGCTCATTTATAAGGAGCCCGGTAATACCTTTGGAGGTACACTTGGTGGTGGTAATATCGCTTTTGCTCCCGGAGCAGCTCCAGATAGTCCCCCATCGAGCTCAGTTATGATTGGTGCTAAGGTTTGTATAGTTGCCTTTGTGGCTGTGATTCAGTTGCTGTTTGTATAGATTCAATAAAGTTATGACAATTAATTGATAGAGGAAAGACAACCGTTACATTTAGGCAGGAGTATGTATCATATCATGACAAACATCTCGACATTATGACAAATAAAGAGCAAAATACTGGCAGGGTATCCTTCTCATCATTTTTTTTCTGTCTCAAATTATTGATATCGTAATGCATGATGCGGTCTTGTAAAGGGGGCGTGATATGAGATGATAAGTTGTACGCGACGACCATTAAATACCTCAACAATGGAAGAAGATGACAACAATACCTCGCTTGTCGGTTCCGGTCCGCCACAAGCCGGTAGTAAAGACGATTTGCAACAAAGTAGAAGCAGAGAAAGATCAGAGACAGGAAATAATAACACAGAAGAGTTTCATAATAGTAGTACCAGTTGGGATGAAATGGTAGCAAATCATGATCGTATATCATATACTCTTGAACAGGGTAATACTGGTATACCCGAGATAGAAGAAGGTGAAGGATTCCTTGACAATAAGTCAAGATTGGTATCTGATGTTAATGATAATGACACATTTAATGTACCCGCAGTCGATGCTACTCCTCATCATGATGAATACAATAAACACTTTCTTAAGTCAACAGTATCATTTGCAATGAATGCCAACCGTTTGGCAGAGGGAGAATATGATGACGATGATGATGATACCAATGCATTAAGACCAAGTAGAAATTATAATAGTAGAAGAGAATCAAATCGATCTAATATATCTCAATTAACAGAATCAGAAGTGAAAAGGAAACGATTGAGTATGTGGAAATTCGAAAGTTATGAATTGCCACAGTCTACATATACTTTATTGATATCTGAACCAGTGTTAAGTAGAGCCTTCTTAATGGGGATTGTAGCAGCAGTTTTATCAATAATGAGTTTATCAATTGTACTTGTTAGTGAGCTTGATAATGGTACAGCTGATTCTCCGTTAGGATTGCCTACTGGTGTACCACCAGAGGTGAGAATGGCGCAGTATTTAGGTAAGTGTATGAATTAGTGGGGTGCTTTCTTTCTATGCTTACTTATTTCATATTATACTTATGCTCACATATTTCATGCATGTTATACTTCTCACTATTTACAGGTGTCGTGATAGGTGTGCTGATGGAGGAAGAAGTACCATTGGGTTTAGAAATTATTGGCAAGTGTGTAGAGCAAAACATGATGGGAAGACGTCCATTCAAGATACAGAAGGTTATCTTCTCTTCGATTCTTCGCATGGTTGTAGGATACTTGTTCCTAACATGCTTGTTCTTGACAGTGATTCAAGAGAATGATGTTCTAAACATATTTTTTGATGTTCTTGCCCTTGAGTTTGTGGAGAAGCTGGATGATATATTACACTCGCTCTTGAAGAGGGTAAGTATTCTTCTAAATTGTGTGGTTCATTTGACTTGTGTTCTTGTAAGCACATACTCATGTGCATCTTTTAGGGATTCTTTGGCAAAACATTGAGACTTGCATCATATGAGAAACGCAAATATCAACCGCCGGGAGATGTTGGTAGTACAAGGTTCGCAAAATGGATGAAGCGATTCGTAAGGTTGGTCTACTTCATGAATGGTGTCATCATGCTTGTTGGGCTGACAATCTTAACAGTTGAGCAAGATAAGGGGAATTTCCGTTGCAGAACTTTTTCAATATATTTCTCAGATGAGGTTTGGGAGGACGCCTATGTTCGGAGAGCTGATGGAAGTGGCTATGATAAACGGCTCCTAATCTACTCTCATTTCAATGGTAAGTCCAACTTGTTTGCAAGCATGTACACTTGCACTTATGTACACTCACATATCATATGCTCAATTTCCAATTTGACAGGAGTATATGTCGAGAACGGAACACATGACGGGAGACCAAAGTACACGGAACAAAACAAAGAAGACGGCAGTCCTTTCCTGAAGACTATCGGTGCTGAGATTATATATTGTAAGTGGTGAAATATGCTGCTTGCTGCTTTGTACATCTTGTGGACGAACAAAAACTTACACCCTAGATCTTCTTTAGGTGATGATATTGAGAGCTGGGTGTTCAGGCACAATTTGATATCAACAAGCCCATGTACTTATGACGTTTTGACAGGTGAGTGTACCATATCATATGAGGAAGAAAATGAGTGCTCGTGGCTACTACGGTCAGAGGAGACAGATAGCTTTGATGTAATTGAAGTGGCCAGTGAAAGAGACTCGTGGAAAGTGTGGACTGGCTTAATTGAGGATGACAGCTCCATTACCATTGATTGTAATGAATGTTATTCTAACGCCGGTTGCAATTATCATGGTGATTGTGGTCTACTGGAAGATCAAAGATGTGAATGCAACGAAGGATACTTCGGGATGCACTGTGAATATGAGAATCCATGTCGTGTTATTAGGTCTACGAAAGATGATAATACTACCTTGGAGTTACTCATGGATGATGAAAGTGAAGAAGACCAATTCGTACAAGTTTATGGTCACCCGAAATATACTAGGCAAATGAGTGGCATACCAACAGGCTTAATGAAGATGGGAGAACAAACTGACGATTACTATGCCGGTAAGTTTTTACAGAACTGTATCTCATTGGTAATGTGAGGCCATTCTAACAATACTTGTCCTTACAGATGATGACTTCTTTGACATTCACACGCAAATTGACGAGTTTAACGAGCTTCTCGAAAACTATACGTTCGTTTTAAAGTACACCGGAAGACGGTGGTATGGACAGATATATCCAGAAAGAAGCTCTAAAGGCTTTGACGAAGAAGAGTATCACGCTTTTTGGAATAGGGCGTTTAGTGGAGTGGGAATTGATGATAACCGAACTGTTATCATCAGCGCTCCAACAACAGACTCGTCTCCTGTCGGAGTCGACTTCTATGAAATGAGACGGAGGAATAAACAGTTTGAGGGTACCGAGAAGAACTATAACTATGGACCATTTGGGGTATTGCTCAATAACATTGGAGCTGAGGTGAGTGGTCAAGTGAATGGCCATGTAAGTCAAAAGGTGGGATATGTACCTGTTTGTTTGTTACTCATCTCATTCGGTTCTACTTCTTAATTTGAACTCTAGGGGGCTGGCTATTTTCATTGCAACATTGAAGAAGATTCAGTGATCCATTCATCTGCTCATGCGGCCACGCAATATAATGTCACGGCTTCTGACAAAAATGGTACACTGCGGTATTAAGATGTAAAATAACAGATATACTGGTATACTATATGACTTAATACTTATGTTTATAAGTTAGAAGATTCTTCCCCATTGCAACTTAATCCTTTATCGTCATCTCAGCTACTCTCCGCCCATTACTGCATCCCCATCTTCCTCTACCACATTCTTAACCACACCTACATCATCATCATCATTACCCCCAACAACAGTCTTCTTTAAATTCTCAATCTCCGACTCTAAATTCGTAACAGCAATACCCAATCTTCTATTCTTATCCACCAAATTATCATACTTGACATTCATACCATGTAACTTATCAATAGCCAAACGTTGTTCCTCCATTCTCGTGCCGTTAATACCATCTACTACATGTCGTTGATGTTCCACTGCCACTTGTGTTGTATTTAAATAATTATTTTGTAGATTTTGTGCATAGGATGTATAATTGTTGGAAGATTGTATATTTGAATTTAATTCTAAATTCATATGTTGATTACGTAATGTTTCAAATTGTATTTTAGATGTTTGTATTGATGTTTGTAGATTTGATATTAATTCTTCTTCGGATATATTGTTAGATTTGGAAGAGTCGATTGAAGACATTGGATTGGGACGGTTTATTTCAAAGTATGGCTTTTTAGTAGTGGTGGTGGTATCCTCCTCCTCATCACCATTTGACTCCTTACGTGCAACTAATTGTTCATAGGCAGCCATGGCCAATGGTGCATTACCACCAAAGTTGGGAGAGGTATGTGAATTAATACCATTTGTTTTACGTAATGATGGATGATTTAATATTTGTTGTTCTTCAATAGTTTGTACATTATTGGACGACATCATTTCTTGTTCAATAAGGGACAAGGCAAAATTCTCGTAATTTGGATCGAGGGCCTCGACGTAGGGGAGTGCATCGAGTACTACACCTTCAGTAGAGGATGATGATGAAGGCTTATCATCCTCACTATGTACAACTAGAGCTTTATTATTACTAGGATTGTTCATGTTCATATTCATGTTGCAAAACTTAAAAGGATACCGCTCAGCGTATCCTTAATTATGCGGTAAATACTAATGTTGTGGACAGCACACTAGTATCAGTCGAAAGAGCGTTAAAACTTGATGTACTGGGTATACTAGTGGTATACGAGATAGTTTATTGTAAAGCTGTGTCGAGTGTTATTCAACTAAAACTTTATTGTTGTTTGTTTGAGTTTGTTTTATTGGTGTGTTTGCAATGAAATGTAAATTTACTTTATCCCAAGGGGGAAGATCGACCGCCACCCCACCGGGCCATGCATGCCCATTACTCTTCCATCTCTATCACCGAGGAAGAAGGCGCAGTTCAGCTGCAAGTTCTTATATATTATACAAAAGCATTCTGTACCGATAGAAACCAAACTCCTGCTAGCGCTATCACATTGCAATTGCAATTCAACTAAACTGAGGTGGGCTGATATAAAAAGCACAACAAACAATAAAGTAGTTGCTGCTGTTAATGCAATTGATACTGGCAATTGGGACATTGCAAAAGTAGTATTAGATAAGACCGATAATTGTATAATTTGTCTTCCTCACGCGATTCATAATGAGTACTGATGATAAGATACAAGTTAAAGAGACTGTAGATGCACCACCACCTCAGTTGGAAATAGAAGACCCAAACAAAGTATTAGATTCTACAACTACACAAAAGGATCTCAATGAAGAGAATAGCGAAGATGAATATACAGATGATGATGACTCAGAGTATACATATGAAACAATCTCCGATGATGAGGCCAATGAACCTAAGAAGAAGAAGGGATGGTTTGGTTTCCTAAAACGTGGAAAGCAAACCAAACAAGATGATGAGGGGAGTATATCATCAAGTAGCAGTGAAAATGAAGAAGAGGATATAATAGCAGCATTAGACAATCATAAACAAATATTATCCGAAGAGGAAGATGATTCTAATTCGGTATCTACCTCAGATGATGAGCATGGTAAACATCATTTACTTAATTCACCACAAACTATCCACCCTACAATCTCTTCTGAAACATCCCTCAATACTACTAACAAACTAAAACAACAACAAGAAGAGAAAGATGAAGAAGAAGAAAGATTAATGGCACAAGCAGTACAAAGAGTACAACAACGTATTGTACAATCAGGCGGGAATTTATACAATGCGTTAGATGAACATGATCAAAAGTTAGTGGATGAATTAAAGGGTGTTAATGATTTAATGAAGATTAAGGAGGTTGTTGATAAGAGTATTGATGATGAGTTTAATAATAAGGGTGGAAAAGAGAGAGAAGTAGAGGCAAATGTGTGTACTCAGACCAAGTCGCCTATGATTGATATTGAGCCGTCTGCTGTAGAGACAAAGCAAGAAGAACCTAATAAGCAGCAGCAAGAGCAAAGTTTACTAGATAACGAGTCTTCGTCAGATGAAGAATACGACGATGAGGAAAGTGAAGATGAAGAACCAACAATTGTTGAAAAACAATCTTTACTATCATTAGCAGCCGAGCATGATCGTGTCGATGTAATCAACGAACTCTTAACCGTCAGCGAACCATCCTTAAATCAATTTGAACATGATTTATTATTACAAGGTGTATCTTCAGTAACATCACCCAATACAATGTTCTTAGAGGGTGGTAGGTTAGAGGCGATATTCATCCCACCACCATTGCATGTTGCAGTGGCACATGGTTCGTGTAATGCTGCATCGTGTTTGTTAAGGATGAGAGAATGTGATCCTAGTATACGTCCACAGGTTCCGAAACAATATTTGTTGGGTGGATATGATGATGGTAGATCGTCACCTAGTAAGGGTAGTAGTATGAATATGAAGGAGGATCGAAATTATAAAAAGTATCAAGATATGTCGGCTTGGGAATTAGCATTTGGTGGTACAGCTGTCACGACGATTGTTGGAGATGCATCTCAAGTAGAAGAGGCTGAGTACAAGGAAGAGGTAGAAGAGCCAAAGAGGGGATCATGGTTTGGTTTTGGTAGTTCATCCAAAATTGAAGAAGAAGAACCAGTAGAGATTAAAAATGTCATAATCAATGGAGTATCAAAACAACGACGTATCAAACGAAAGGTACCATTGAACATACCCCCCTCCAAATTAGATGGTATCAAGCATGCATTTACTGCCGAGGCATTACGAGCCATTGGATCAGATGAAGTTGATCGAGTGAAACAATTGATTGATGCTGGTATGGATGGGAGTTTAGATGTTGGTGGTAAGACATTGATGCAGTGGGCTGTTGAGTTGGATGCTAAAGAATGTTGTGAGTTGTTCAAGACTAGTATGGAAGAAGAGGTGGGTAACAATACCAAAGAAGAGGGTCGAGAAGAGGTTTCTGCTGATAATCAAGTTGCAATCGACAACAATCAGGCTGGTACTCCGTCTTCGCCAGATAAACACCAACAGTCTCTACCTACTGACGACGAACGATTAGCAGGTCTGTCTCTATTGGATATACAAACATTAACAACTGAGAATCTCAATCTAATCCCTGCCTTAACAACATGCCGTAATGACTTGTCATCTGAAGCACAAATATGTCAATCAATACTGCGTGATGTTGCATCTACTGGTGGTAAAGGTGGATTAGAGTCACAGTCGTTGCTACAGCTAGTTCGTACATTAAAGGAACAACGAGCCGAGGCTGAGGAGGCAGCTAATGCCTGGCAGAAGGCATGGGAGGAACGCGAAGACGAGTTAGACTTCTTTGTAGAGGAAATATTAGATGACGTCCATCGAAATGAATTGCTTCCAATATTAGAACAAGTGGAACCTATCGATCCTTCCATGCAGGGTTTGAATCTTGTTGGTTCTACTGCAAATAATATGGAAGAGGCAGTTAAACGTTTCATTGAAGTTGATAATCATGTGAATGTATTACGAACACAGATTAATAACTTGGCCGATGATAAGTACATGCCTGAGATTGAAAAGCATGGCTTAATGGGGGCATTGACATTGACGAGATCATTAAGAGATGAGGTGAAAGAAGTGGAGAAGAAGATTAATCTTGCAATGATGGGTGAGGGAATGTGTAGGAGAAAGATTGAGATTATTCAACAGAGACTCGGTGGAGAAGAGGGAAAGAGTGGCTCGGCTTCACCAGAATATGAAGGAAATAATCGAATGAATGGTGATAACAGGACAGAGGAGGAAGATTATCATTTGCAAGCCATTGCTCAGGCGGTCGCTTCTCCCTCAGTAACGCAAGCTTCAAAAACGATGTCGCCATCATCACCACCCGGAGAAGAAGGCCATGACGATGATCAATATGTGCATGTATCGCCCCCTGAAGATGACGGAAGCAGTGATGAGTATAGTGAAGAGTTATCAGCTGCATCTGAAGCTGAGCAATCATCTAATGAAGAGGAGATTAGTGCTACTGCCGATGCATCGAATGACATTCTTGAAGAAGAGGAGGACGTCAAAGAAGATGAATTTGCAACACAAGACGCATCTGTTCCTGTTCAACAAGTTAGACCACCTGATGCTGACGTCTCATCTTCCTCCACTTCAGTAGACAGAAACCCATCAAAGGCCACAATTGACAACAAAGTTGACAAACCATCTGTGGCAATATCACAAGGAAAGTCTACTGCCGTTGTGTTACATTCTCCAAACATACAAACTGGATCAATTCCTTCACTTGTATGGGAGATACTGAAAAGAATCGTTGGCTTGAGTAGAGCTCCTTCAAGTAGATCACAGAGTTATAATGATGTTGAGAGTAATCCGCATGTGATGACGGTTTGATTAGGTGATTTACTGACAAGCAACAACTTATAGAAGTAGATTAACATTGTTCTATAAGTCCAACCTGTTGTCATCATTCGGAGATACTTGTATAAGAACATATGATCAGCTAAACGTAGGTTTATCAAATCAGAGAGTACATAGTTGGAAAAACGATAGCTTAGCTTATATCTATTATACACATTCTAGCAATACACAAACATAGTCTCTCTCTCTCAACAGAGAGATACTATGTTATATAAAAAGGGTAGCAGCAAACAGGATATCAAATGGTATAGCCGAGCAACATAGCAAAGAGACATATCATGTGAGCATGTCTACTATTGACGAGACAATGAGTTCAAAAGGTACTCAGTATTGTTGTGCTCGGTATCATCGTCTTCGTCTATCTGCATTTGCATATCTCTGAGTAGATCTTCAATATCAATGCCGTCTTCATTGCTATCATGATGAAAGTCTGAACCGAGTAGCATGTCTTCAATGAGTAACGAAGGATGTAGCTCCCATGATAGTCTTGTCTTTCTTTCTACTCGTTGTTGGGGTGATGCTTGTATCTTGATACTGCTACTGCTGGACGATAACATGAGTGCATTCATTCTAATCTCATCGCTTGAGTAGCGGAGGAAAGCATCTTGTTTGGTAGAAGAAGCAGTAGACAGATGATAATGGGCCTCTTTTGTGTCATCTGTTCCCTCCTTTGTTTTCACTTGTATAATCATCATGTTCTTCGAGAGTAAGGAACTCGATCCGGACGACGATGTTGTATCTTCTCTTGAGTTGGGAGAGCTTGAGCAACTTGGTTCTTCTTCATGGGTATTAGGCATTGTATTAGCGTATATTTTGATATATGTATGGTAGCGATATTGATTTTATGACAACATTCTAAAGCATACCTAACTATGCACAAGTAAGTTCAACAGGCTATATTTGCTCTCGGACTATCGGATGAGAGCTTATTGGATTGTAATCGTGGGCAGTAGATTCTCTCTCGAGAGCAGTTGAGAGAAGAGATGGTGTTGAAGTTGCCATACAGGTTAACCTCTCATAGATAAGGCTCTTTTTCAAGGGAGTTATTACGAGTACAATGGCCTGATCCATTGGACAAATAATCAATCATCTCCATAACTCATTGGGATAGATGTAGGTCTCTCTTGTGAATGGCATTCTTTCAGAGACCTTTCTGACGCTTTCTCCTGATCATCTCTTTCCAGTAAATGATATTATCTTTCTCGTTAAGATCAATCATCACACTCATAGTTATCTTGACATTCTTGACATAACGAGCGTATTATCTTTTCCCCTTCTGGTATAGTGTAACAAGGTCAGAGACACCATTGAAACTACTCCCTTACTTCATCGGGAGATATAGAGGAGTTCTAGAAAGAATGGACGAATAATTACTTTCCATGTTTCCTTAACACCAAGGCTTAGTGTAATAGCCCCCACAATAAATACACTTCATTGAGAATTGTAGGTCGTCTACAGCTTCATGGTAGCTTTTTCTTGTGCCCCCAGAGTCGGCCAGCTGCCATTCATAATACTGAGGATATAAATCAACAGGACAGCTACCATAGTATTGTTCAACATGAGCTTGGTACTTCTGTGAACCTCCAGTCAAAATCCAGCCGCCTTGATCTGCCCAAGCTTGCAGCTTGAGCACCCAGCTTGTCTGAATCATTCATATACTCTTGCATATAACATTTGAATCAAGAGCTATCGAACAAGCACCCATGGATGCAGTTCTTCATGCATATATATGCCAAGGTATCATGAGAAATGAGCACAGCTTTAAGCAAATGACAGTCCCTTTTGGTTGCTGTTGGATAACGATTGTATCATATCTCTTCAACAATACTCAGTTGTAGACTCGAATTGCGGCATGAAATAGCTTGCCAACTCTTTCAAGCCTGTAGTATCAGTCGGATTCCTCTCTTAGCGTAGTAATGAAATGACATGGGACGTGCTCTGCAATATAGCTCCAATCCGATCCCTCTGGGTCTTTTACCGCTCCATAGTATTGAATGTTCTGTATTGAAACCTGGTTGCCCATCATTTGCATTTATATATGTTGCTCTCCAAAATCTAAAGCCATCAAGAGGTTCAATGCAGCACTTTTCTGAGCACCCTTCTTAAGTTAGAATTCGATTGTGTTGTTTGAAGATTCAGTAGACGATACTCTATACTCTACACAGTGTATGTCCAATAATCTCTGTCATTAAATGCTTTTGTAGAGTTTTATGTTCGGATTGGAATTGTCCTGAACTAATAGTACTAGTTTGTAAACCCCAAGTTGTAACTATATCAGATGGAATAGCAATGTTTGATGTCCACCAGTACTCATCATGTTTCATATCATTGAACCAATCTTTTATACTTTTAATCTGCGCTTGCTTATCAATCTTTTTTTGCAATGCATTATATCTTTCTTGAATATACCCATTGGCTGCGTCAGTGGTTTACCTTCTATTGAAATATATCGACTAAAGAATGTAACCACACCTCGATCTATTCCTTGCTGTATGATATCATCGCTGTCATCCTCCAAGCTATCATCATCCTCAATACTCCCATCATTATCATTTGTATTAGTATTTTGACGTTCCATTAACAGCTATCCAGGTAATGGTTCAACCTTGAACTAATTTTTTATAGGTGAACTTCTAGCCGCTCTACCTCTGCAGGAAACCAACCTCAGATCAAAAATAGCGGTGTTTCGGAAAGCTCTGCTATTGCACTACAAAACATACTAAGTGGCCAGGCACCTATCTCATACTCCTGAGGGCGCTTGTCCACTTGAAAACCGAGTCTCAAATCCCTAACTTTTGGGGGAT
>Ga0214480_101286_pt1 | contig 11026 bp, 8 predicted proteins | sample M1_20Mar14CPVII9_3_FD_165042 | JGI IMG/M metagenome (GOLD analysis project Ga0214480, IMG submission 165042) | Marine eukaryotic communities from Monterey Bay, California, United States - M1_20Mar14CPVII9sort6BwellE17 | ecosystem: Environmental > Aquatic > Marine > Unclassified | place: USA...
GCATCATCCTGTGTGTATAAATGATGCGGGAGTGGTTGTAGGAGCATTATTGAGGTACTAGAAGACGGGAAATCGAGTTACAGCCCAACACAGTGGGTGTAGGATTGCAATATACTCGTATGATATATGCAACAACTCAATTCATAGAAAATCAAAAAACGATCACACAACATGCCCCAAACCAATACATATCGCGATAAAATAGATTCTGCACGTTATAAGATACTAAAAGTATGAAATCATACCCTAGATACGCATTCATACGTGTGTAGAAGCAATACAATGCTAAAATGGTAGAATATGTGCTCTATCTAGACTTGCATAGAAATCGACGCATCACTGTTCCAATATAGCAAAGAGTATAGATATCTTCTCTTTATGTATAATACTTGACGATATGATGATATATTGGCTCTCGGCAGCCTCCGGCAGCCTCGTAATGAGCAGCTAAAGTTATCAAGAAGAGTCGGCAGAACAGGTTATGAGCTTAATAAACTTCACTTTTTGAGGATACCGCTGATTTTTCTTAGTAAAATCACCTAATTCTTCTCACTATTTTATGTTATGTAAGTACAAACTAATTGACTCTAATTGACTTCAGTATTCCTCTCTCTATTGATAAACAACAATGAGTACTTCCGTCAGTAGTATGAGAAGTAGTGGTGGCGCGGCGGCGGAAGGCCTGTCTTCGAAGAAACAAAAGGTATCAAATAATGATGCTGAAACTTTGAAACTAAAATGATGCAACATGATTCGATTGCCAAGGCAAAGAAGGTATTAATATCGAGCAATACTTCTTCAGTATATCCCGATAATATTGATGAAATGTATTGTGAATTCATGACATTGAAGATTATGAATGAAGACTATGATGCGTCAAAAGCACAACTTTCACCGGGCGGTACAGTCGATGAATTCTGGCATACTCACATCCTCAATACTGCCGGATATGCTAGCTTTTTCTGGGATATTAATGATGGTGATATGGTACATCATGATGTATTAAAGAGTTTAGATTCTGATGAATTGATTGAGAAGAGACATGAGAAGACGCGTAGCGTAAGTTTTCATTTGGTATATATTGTATATTTGTATATCTTTATAGTATGAACCATGGTTTGACGGTCTCATTTTGGTTTAGGTTTACAAAGAAACCTTTGGAAAGGAGTGTAATTGGTTGAGTAGTGTCAGTGTGAAAGAAGAAAAAGAGTGTCCAATCGTCAGTGTGAAAGAAGAACAAGTGGAGAATCAAAAACTCCGAGTTTTAATTGGTTTTAGTATAAGAAGCCTATTTGGTTGGATGTCGAGCTTTGGGATACTATTGATAATGTCAAAATAAAGATTCAAGATAAGGAGGGTATTCCCACTGACCAACAGCGGCTGATCTATGAGGCGAAACAATTGGAAGATGGACGTACCCTTTCTGATTACCACATCCAAAAGGGGTCTACTATCCAATTGGTTTTGAAGTTACGGGGCTGTTAGATATGGGCATATGTATATTGATCTAACTCTAATTCATCTGCATATTACACTCTATGCATATTTTTTAGGTGTACAAGGAATTATTTGGAAAGGAGTGCCCATTCCTAGATGTGCAGCAGGAAGATAACGAGGAGCAGGCTGAAGAAGAATCTTCAGATGATGAAGAAGAATCTTCAGATGAAGAAGAAGAATCTTCGGATGAAGAAGATGATGTAGTTGTTGAGGATGGTTTCACAGTCTTCATCAAGGAATTGCCGGGAGGACCTATACACTCATTATTGGTGCTGATAATACTGTCGAGGATCTCAAGACTTTATTAAATAATCAATCAAACATCCCCGTTGACCAGCAGCGTCTAATCTTTGCTGGGAAGCAACTGGAAGATTTCCGTACTATGGATTATTACAACGTCAGATATGAATGTACTATTCACTTGGTTTTGAGGTTAGGTGGGTGCTAAATGTGGCAGTTGTTAGAAGAGAATATATGTTTATGGTTTAGAAAGTAGTATAGCTACAGTTTTGAATAGCTATTGTGGTATACGACAACATATGCACTAATATCTTTCTCTAATAATCAATGTAGGTCTAGATAGATAGTGGGAAGTCTCTTCTCTCATTCATCATTGTTCCCTGCCAAGATATTCTTTACTCTTCCCCAAATAATACTAGAAACTATTCTCATCATTCTTACTCTTTATACCCAAATCAACTAAATGATCCACATCCAATAAACCCTGCAAATCCTCTACCAACAATGCATGTCTTTGTGGTCCATTAACTTCATTATCAACCTTATATAATTCCCCAATTGTAACATAATCATCCGATGCAATTAACTTTTGATACCGTTTACTACCATCGACACTCTCATCAATTGCAAGTAGATGCATCATTACTACATTATCACGTAACTGCTGTTCACCGTCATTCATACTGGCAGCATACATACCATGTGATAAATCAATAGATGAATGTTTATTCTGCATCACATATGGATCATGTAACAATTTACTACTAATCGCATGTTGCTGTCCAAGTGATACACCATCAACTAATAAATCAATACGTAATAAATCTAAAAATGTTTCTTTTTCTTCATTCATATGTGTACGATTATCGGCTTTTGCAAATTCTATATCGATTGCTAATAGGTCATTGAGTAATGTAGTGGTGGGCGAGGAGCGACCTGATGTGATATCAACTTGTTGATCTAATGCTAGTAGATCGAGTAGTAGTGTGGCTTCATCATCCTTTATATCTGGGTTGTGATGGGAGAAGGGATCGTATAGTATGGTGGCCGCCATTGTTTTTAAGTAGATATGTTCAGTTTGTTCCTCGCGTCTTCCGTATTGTCCACAAGATATCGTATTTGAAAGACGGGTGTACGATATCTAACTTTTTGTGTTAGCGTATGCGACGGTGTGCGTGAGTAAGCAAAGTACTTTATGATGTTCTCGTGCAAAACAGCATAACATAAACAACAATATATATACTAATGATGACAATGTTTAGACTCCTATTAATAGCGGTCATATTGATAGTCAATACAATATCTACCGCATGCCGCGCTGACGACTATAAAAATGACAATGACGATAATGATACCCTATCGACCAATCTAATAGCATGGCTTCGTGATAATGGCGCCTATATTAATGACAAACTGGTAGTCAAATACAATGGAGTATATCGTGGTATATATGCTACTGAAGATGTGGAAATTGGTGAACAGTTATGTTCTATACCCTCTAACCTAATGATACAACCCGAAACGAAAGAATTAATGGACGAGGATAAAGAGGCCATATATCCACATTGCAATACAATCAAACAAGTAATGAAAGCTCTTAATACTAATAACGATGACAATACTAATCCATATGGTGAATATCTAAAAGCACAACCAATAGGATATCTACCAACATTCTGGTCTAACTCGGCCAAAGAACTATTAATAACCATGCTCAAAAGTACACAAAAAGAATATCAAACAGATTTAGATTATTATGGATTAGAATATGATGAATTACCACCACACGGTATACAATACAAGTTAGCTGAAATACAATACGAATGTAATATAGACGATGAAATGATGAATAATCCAATATACAAACAGGCAGCAATGTTAGTTACAGCTCGTGGTGATTATGAATATAGATACCATTCTATGATATGTTCAATCATAATAATGCAAGATATAACATTCATCATGATTATACATTAGATGAAACTCCAGAGAAGAGAGGATTTACAGTTAGTAAACCTATCAAGGCTGGTGAAGAGTTATTTAATGCATATAATAGATGTAATATATGTAATGATAGATTAGATTGGTATGGAACACCAGAGATGTGGCTCGAGTATGGTTTTGTTGAATCTATACCACAACGGTGGTTGTTTGACTTTGCTAGAGTAAAGTTTGAATTAGAATGGAAGGACGGAGATGAGAGTACAGGAGAAGTGGCTGTTAACTTCCTCGTGCCCATGTCGTCAAAGGGTAAGCTTTTACTACAAGAAGAGCTCATTCGTTTGGATACCTTTGCTACAGTGCATAGACATAAGAGTTATCAAGAATATATAGACATGTCTCAGTTTGAATGGGAGTCACTATGGCAGTACTATGATGCCTTGCATAACGCCATGACACTTGCAACTACTGAGAGTGATGTATCTTTATCTGACGAGGTCTGGAAACTTGGTCATGATTGGTGGGTCCAAGACGGTACACTCAAAGAGGAGGATAGCGATGAGCATTATGTGCTTCGTACTAAAAGTTCTACAAATGATGAGCTTTGATGATAATGTCATGATTACGAGTTGGTTAGGGTTAATGAACATTTTGTGAATGAGATGGCGGTAAGATTTATTTGTCTAAAAGCCTGACTAGCTTGAAGTTAAACTTCAACTTATACACTTATTGCTCTCACAATAGCTCTCATATTGCTATGATGATAATAGAACTACGACTATACCATTTACCATACTCCAGCTTCGATAAAGAACGACACTATTATATTAAGATGAAAGACGACGACGAGACATTTCGAGTTAGAACAATCCCTGACAAGCCGCCGCAGCCGAAAGAGACAGACATTAGCAAGATGAATGAAGATGATCTCGAGCAGCTCAAACGAAATGATCCATTTCTCTACAACTCAATTCCATCCATAAACAAAGCTAAACTTACCAACGAGACAGTTGACCATTCTAAAGTAATCCGAGATGCTGTTTCACAGCCATCGAGTGCTGTGGTATCCAGGAAATCAAGAGTATCAACGGAATCTGCTGCCTCTGTCATGGTAGATGAATATCTAAGACGGTAGCTGTAACCTCTCAACAGTAAATAGTAGTTCAATGATCACAGGTGAAAGTAGCAGCAGAATGTTGTGTATGATTAGTGTACATATTAGGTTTAGGCGCAGCTAGGAGATAAAGATACACCGACAACCGCAATTTATATATATCAGTTTTGTTATGTACTTACATGTAAGAGAGTAAGAGTAAGAGTTTATGCTATGTTGAGTAGATAGATGAATGATGGAGTGAAGATAAAGATATTAGAGACAAAGATAGTAGTCATACCACTCTCTCGCTATTAAAGTTATGTAAAAAGATAATATCAAACTCACTCAGATGTACTTATCTCGGTCAACTTGTACAAGTACTTCATAGTCATAAGAGGATAACCACACTCACACCATGTTTTCTTTTATGCAATCATTTAACTTTATGCTAGAGATCTCTGTTATATTTCTTATCCTCGTCTTCTCTCACTGTAAATCTTCGACGACATAGACCTACTTCTTTCTTCGGAAGAGCTTGTTCCAGGTATTCTTGACAACCCGTATAACAGCCGGTCTTTGTTTCTCTTTGTAGTACTTTGGTAATTCAACTGGTTCCTTCTTCACCCTATCAGTTCTTTCATCATCATCAAACACTTTGGCCGGTTTGGGAGGTGAATACGTCTCTTTGGCCAAAGCATCAAGACGCTTCTTCATCTTCATATTGTCATTAAGTAATGATACTTCGACCTCTCTACTTCGTCTTAGCTCCTCCTGCATTCGTTTAACTTTTTCAAATTCCATGTTTGTACTCTGAACAGTAGGAACCTTGACCACTGGTGGTGGTGAGTTGGCTCGATCTTGCAATGATTTAACTTCTCTCCCAAGATCATGTATGGTAGCACTCATTTCAGCCTCAAGATTTCTCATATCGACAATGTTCTGTTTGGCAAGTTTATCCTCAGTTTCTTTCAATTGTCGGTCATGGATTTGGTATATATCCTTGCCACGTTGTATCTCCTCATTCAACCGCTTCGTGAGTTGATCCTTATCTCGTTTCAGATCAATCATCTCGGCGGACAGCTTTGCTACTGAATCCTCCAACTCCTTGAGGGATTGGTTCTTGTCTTTCATACGTTCCTTGGCATTCATTTGAGCATCTTCCATGGCAGACTTTAGTTCTGCAATCTCCTTCTCAAGAGCTTCGTTGCCACTGTTGCTTGATTGTTCGATCGGTGGTGATTGTTGTTCCTTGCTTAATTCGTCAAGTTGCTCTTGCATTTGTGCCATTGACTGATTCTTCTCTTTCAAATCATCCTGTAGTTGAACTATCATACCATTTGCTTGAGCTTTCCACTTGGTAGACTTGGTTTGTACCTCGTTCAGCTTGGTCCTAAGGACTGACACTTCATCAGTTTCCGATTTCTTATTCTCTACTACAACTTGCTTTCGTGATGCAGTATCCTCGAGTTCTTGCCTCAGCTTCTCAATTTGACTCTGCTTTGTGGACACATTCTGACCAGATAGGAGAAGTTGCTGAGATAGGAACTTAGACTTATCCTCATACGTTGCCATGAGTGATTTGTATTCCTCATTTGACTTGGTAATATCCTCAAGAAGGGATGTCAAACGATCAACTTCCTCAGATGTATTGGAGGCGCCAGAAGTAACTTGATTAAGCTTTTGAATCTTCTTGTCAAGGGTACTAGCACGTCCCTTTTGACTATTGTAATCATTAGTCATCTTGGTCAATTGACGCGTTGTATCATCCAACGAGGCCTTGGTAGTACGGATCTCATCATACTTTTCAGCAAGCTCCCTATCTAGCTGAGCAATACGAGTATCTTTCTCGGATAAAGCACTGGCCACTCGACTCTTCTCATCAACCAACGAGTCCTTCGTCTTACTAATAAGTTCTTCAAGCTCAGCCTTCTTTTGTTTTTGAGATGTAGTCTCGGCGTTGGCTTCAGATAGCTGAGCCTTGTACGTCTCGACCTCCTTCCGTAGTATAGACTCAACCTTATCAAAGTTACCAGCATTAGTTTGGGCTCGTTTCAATTCATCTTGCAGCTCAGATATATTCACTTTAAGGCCGGCATTGATACTCTTCTCCTTCTCCACTTCAGTTATCAACTCCTCGATACGGGATTCTAATTCGACAATCCTCTTATTGGCAGTCTCTAATTCAACCTCGAGTTGGACTATTCGTCTCTCCTTCTCGGCTGCCTCAGCTTCATAAGTCTTGATACTGTCGTCATATGATTCGGAATTAGATTTCAATTCGGCTTGGAGTTCTTCAAATGACTTGGATAAGAACCTGGTACAATAGGGAGTATAAGAGATAAGTAATGTGGCTCGTGAGCACAAGATGTGATCAAAAAGATACACAACAAATAAAGTACCCAAACTTACATAATCTCTGCCAACAACTGCTCCCTCTCCTCTTTTATAGCCTCGGCCTCCTTGACTGTACCTCTCATACCCTCAATCTCACCCTCCCTCTCCTTTAACTCACCCTTTAATGCATTAATCTCTCCATTCAACTTGCTCCGTAACTCCTTCATTGCCGCACTCTTCTCCTTCTCGGCATACCGTTCTACACGACGCTTCTTTTGATTGGCAGTACGTAATGCTACACGTAATTGACCAATCTTCTTTGACTTTTTGGATAACAATCGTTCATACTCATCACTTAATGTTTGTAGATTGGCCTTGGAACGTTCCTTCTCTTCATCCTTGGTTGTTTGTATGACTTGTTCGAGATCTGATTGTGTAGTGTTGATGCCATTTTGGAGATCGTCGATGGTCTTTTGCATGTTGACAACCCGAGTTGTGAATGTATCTAATTGATTTGCCTTATTGGTAGCTTCATCCTTCCATCGTTGTGCTTCTGCTTGATATTCATTCATCTGTTCGGTAGTATTGGAGAGTAATGATTCTAATGCTGATATCTCTTGCTGTGATTTGTCAAGTTTGGCTGACATGTCCTTAGTTTGTGAATCGACTGTACCTTGAAAGTCGGTATAGGTTTTCACCGCAAAGAAGTAGTCGGCAGCTACACGTTCTTTAGCCTCTACTGTCTCCTCCAATTTGACCTTACCATCTTTTAATTCTTGTTCCATATCACGTGTCTGCTTCTCCAATAAACTAATCTTATCTTTAGCCTCTTTTAATTGTCGGGCATATCGTTCTTTTAATGAGGCCGTTTCAGCCTCAATCTCATTATTAATCTCACTACGCTTGGTACGTTTGGCACGTTGTAATTCCCTTTCGACATCATTAACCTTCTTCCGTAATCTGCCTAAATCCTTTCGTTGATTAGTCAATGTTGTTTGCATCTGACGATTAATTTCGGATAAGTTTTCATTGGCAGTATCTGAATTGTTTTCAATTTCTTCTTGTGTTGGTGGCATGGGTGGTGGTTTAGGCAAGAGTGCTTTTGCCGCCGCGAACATACTCTCGAACGATGGTGTTTCAGTTATAGCAGATAGGACAGGATTCGTATCATCATCAGGGACCTCGTCTTTCTTCTCCATTTCTTGTGCCTTATCATCATTACTTATCGTCTCTTCTTTCAACTCAACATCACTACCCTGTTTTGGTATTGGATCAACAAGAGCAACGCCATCTTTGCTATAAATCATGGTAGACGATGAAGAAGTGACATTAATACTCTCATACTGATTCATTGCCTTTTCCCCAGGCGTCAATACCCTCTCCATGACAGCAGGTGCCTCATCTTCGTCTTCATCCTCTTCTTCCAATGTTGCTTGAAATAAAGCGCGTGCCTCATCTTCTTCATTGTCTTCGTCTACCGGCGGTTCAACAATCGGTTCATCTTCTACATAGTCATCAACTGCAGCTGCTACTACCGGCAGTACTTCTTCTTCAATCTGATCAGACTCAGTATCCTCTTCTACAGCAATATCCTCATCCTCATCAACAACAGCACCCAAAGATGCCGCCGCCGCAGCGGTAGTTAACTTGACTAAATCACTAGTAACCTCATCCCTCTCAAGTATTAAATCATCTTCAATTTCATTACCATCATCATTACTCCATGGTAGAAATTTATTAAATTCAGGTACTTTATTCGATGTGTATGTTGGATCGAAGTTATCAGTTCGGCCGAGAGACCATGGTAGATATTTAGATTGTTCCCATGGTGTAGTTTCACTTTGTTGTTTCTGTTGGTTTAGTTGAGTGTAGTCTTCTTTGATTGACCGTGTTGGAGATGGTGTAGCTATTGTATCATTATCCTCGACAGCAGGTATTGTGTCAGCTGTATCCTCTGTTGAATCATCTGCCACATCCTCCTCTTCAATGGTATCCACAACTTCTTCTTCTTGCAGTTCATCAACTACTTCTTGTGATACATCTTCCTCCTTATCCTCATCTTCTTCTTTCCCATCCTCGTCTTTTCCCTCTTCAACCTTCTCCAAATTATCCATAACATCAACTTCCTTTTTCTTCTCAGCCTCCTTCATACGTACATCTCTCAATCGTTGTAAATTCAACTCAGCAGCACGTGCCTTTAATCTTTCCCTTCGTTTATCTGTATTTATTGATACCTGTACTGCCTCATTAATATCAACCCTACCACTACTACTTCCACTATTAACTTTTCTCTCTGTCTTCTCTGTATAACCCTTGTTCTCATCCTTATTAATGCTTGAGACGGGTGGTGATTTTAAAGAAGAGAATAGGGAACCCTCACGTAATTGACGTAAGGTTGGTGGACTTTCAATTAACATATTTGCTATATTATCAATTGTATTCTCTGATATATCCTCTTGTACTATTAATTCATTGTAATATGCATCTTGTACGTCACTTGTATCTTCTGGAGTTGTACTTTCATCTGAAACAGATTGTTGTTCAGACTTAGATTGATTAGAGTTGGAATTAAATTTTTGTCGTATCTTATCAATCTCCTCTGTGCTCATTATACTGCCACCATCATTAACACCACTACTACTACTATTAATATCTTCTCTGATGTCGTTACTTGTATCAACAATACTCAATCCCTTCTTACTTGTATCTTTCTCATCCTTATTATTGTTACTAGATTGAGCTACTTTCTTCTTATTTAACAATATAGGCCACTCAACTTCATTACCGGGCGCTGCCTCATTATCAAAGTTTAGACCAAGCGGCGGCTTGTTAGCACTACTATCTGATGTGTTACTATCTGATGATTTATCATCTTGTGGAGGTGGTTTAGTTATTGCGTATAGCTTAGTTGTTCTTGAGTTTTGAGACATAAAGTTGCCATATTTATGATTTTGATAATTATTATGTGTATAGGTGAAAGATTGTGTGGTAGTTATCAATGATGATAGACTACTACCACTAATTATTAGGGTTGCTAGATTGTATATTCTCATTGTCAAATTGTATTGGTATTGTATTGGGGGTACTAATAATCAGGCATGCGATATATGTGGATATCTTTTTAGGAGGGTGCACCTACTTATGTAAGTTTTTGTTGCAATGATTTTTTATGCTCGACTCAGAATGATACAACTCGTTGCCGTGAGAAATCACTCTTAAACTACTACTATACCGATGTACCAACGAGGTGGTTTGTTATCGTCTAGGCAAATGCAAGAGATAGCAAGGTTGCTTGGTTGAATAGAGAAATCGTATTCAAGTTAATCTTTTAATAAAATACGGTAATTATCGAGTACGATACGCATCAATACGTAAGACCCACATAATCCAGTATTGGGGGACCAATACGGTGGAATTCAGTACTAGAACGGTATCCTGGGGGACAACCATCCCCCTTATCATAAAATTATGCGATTTTAAAACTAAGAATTCTACGTGCTTTTTGCTAAGAAAAGCGCAATGCACAACTATTATTTTAGCATAATTTGTTGATTGAGGGGACGGTTGTCCCCCAAGATACCGGTTCAGTTACTTGTTCAAGCATAACTTTAGCCGCTCATTACGAGGCCGCCAGAGGCTGCCGAAAGCCAATATATCATCGTATTGTCAAGTATTATACATGAAGAGAAGATATCTATACTTTTTTGCTATAGTCGAACAATGATACCTCTATTTCTAAGCAAGTCTAGATTGAGTATGTATTCTACAACTTTTGCATATATACCGCTTCTACATATGTATGATATACGTATCTAGGATATGAATTCATAGTTTTAGTATATAATAATGTGCAGAATCTAGTTTATTGCAATATGAACTGGTTTGGGGTATGTTATGTGATGTTTTCATGCATTTTCT
>Ga0214480_101288_pt1 | contig 11016 bp, 7 predicted proteins | sample M1_20Mar14CPVII9_3_FD_165042 | JGI IMG/M metagenome (GOLD analysis project Ga0214480, IMG submission 165042) | Marine eukaryotic communities from Monterey Bay, California, United States - M1_20Mar14CPVII9sort6BwellE17 | ecosystem: Environmental > Aquatic > Marine > Unclassified | place: USA...
TTTTTTATTACTTGATGATCGTTCATCTGGTGGACATATATTAAGGAAGAAGTTTGCTATGTCTTGTTCTAATCTTGATTCTTTTTCATTGATTGTGATTGCTGTGGTTGTATGACGTGATATGACATGTAATACACCATTTTTAATATTACTATCGGATATAAATGATTGTAGTTGAGGTGTTAAATCCTCGACCGATACAGCCTGTCTTGGTGGTTCACCTTTATTCATCCCCGATGGTTCTATTGTGATTGTTTTATATGTACATATTTGTCTTCCAAGTTGTGATGACATATCTCCAGCTGTTTGTTTGCAATCATCATTATCGGATTGTATTGCATTTAGATGTCTATATTGAATGAGATTATTGTATCTGTAGCTATTAATGAATGCATGAGTAGTTGTCGTTGATAGGATAACTAGTGCCACCATCAGTCGTCTGAGTAGAGAAGACGTCATCATCGCGAGGGAAAGGACACTGTTCAAATGTGAACCATAGAATCTGAGCAGATCATTATTTCAAGTATATCCGATTCAATCGCAACTTGGTTAATGCTTCAAACTTCACCGATTCTTCTCCGGTTTTATTGCAAATTCGGGATATGTTAGTGTATATGCAGCGGAATCCAGCTGATGATGATCGATAGCCTCTCCATTACCCATCATACTCACGCTCGCTATCTACTCCCCTTGAGAATGGCGATCGAACCTCTTTTTTCACCTTTAACTTTTGTTCAATTGCTTATAGTAAGGTACACCCTCTATTGACGCGATTATTATAGTATATAATTGACGGTGTACGCTTAAACATCTCTCTATATTACTATTAATATCGGTAGTTAATTATTTGGGCGTAGTAATACATAGGAATAGAGGTATCATTTCACATTCACTGCAACATTCAACATCTCAAGTTAGGTAATGGCACCTAAAAAGAAGAAGAGAAAGTACTCAAGCTCTGTTGCAGCAGCTGCTCGTGATGCATTATATTCATCATCATCCGATTCTTCTTCTTCTTCTTCTGAAGATGATTCTGAATCGGATGATGAGTCCGTCGAATCATCATCATCCTCTGAAGAGGATGAACCAATAAGAAAGAAGAAAAAAGTTAGTGCATCATTTAAGTCTAATAACACAAGTAAGAAGACCAATACAAATCATACCAAAGATACTAACGCAAAGTATAGCAGAAGACATTTAAAATCATTATTTGAAAAGGGTGACAAGGTATTCTCCGCATGGTGGAAGGATGAAAAGCGAAGTGGCGAAACACAATGGTATCCGGGTTCAATCAAATCCTATACAGAAGAAGAGACTAATAGTCCCTATGGTCCAACACGGTATTATGATATAGATTTTGATGATGGAGATGAATTGTATAAAGTTGAAGATTATTATGTTTTTCCCGAAGTTGATTATATATTGCAACAGAAGAATGATTTTAAACCAAATTGGATTGGTGTTAAGAATGTAACAGATAAATCTGTGAAGGGGGATAGGTGGCCTGGTGATGTTGGGTGGTATGTTGCAAATCTTGGTGATGGGAAAGAGAGTGAACATGCTCGTTTATCAGGTAAGTTATATGGTTTTGCAGGGGTGTATATATTGTATGGTATGTATTGCAAATACTAATAATGAACATATCTTGTGCACAAAATTTATATATGCTACTTAAAAAACTCAGATGCAATGGATGCCTACGACAATCATATTGTGCAAACCAGGGGGAAGAAAACCAAAAAATCAGAATTGAATCGACCAAAGAAATGGGGTTGGTTATTTGCAACATCTGATTCGGAGAGTGAGGGTGATAATATTAAGAAAAAGAAACGAAAGAGGAGCAAGAAAAAGAAGAAGAAGAAGAAAGAGGAGGAACCAAGGTGAGGATATGTTATGCATATTATGTCCCCGTTCTTCTCTATACTAATTCTATAATATCTATTCTTGTATAAATTCACAGTATCCGTAAGAAGGTTAAGTCAGCATTCGAGGCTATGGTCCAGCCATCGGCACCGCCACCTCCACCCCCGAAAGTAAAGGAGAAGTCATCTAAATCTCCACCTCCAACTAAAGGTCTAAAGACTCCAAGCTCAAACTACAAGGGAGTCTCATACAGCAAGCAAGACAAAAAGTACTTGGCATTAATTGAATACGGCGGGAAGTTGCATTCTTTAGGATATTACAAGTTGGAATCAGACGCGGCTTTAGCATATGATAAAGGCAGTATTGTGCTGCTGTCTGATGCGGATTCCCCAAACTTTTCTACCCGTCAAGCATATGAAAAGGCAATCCGAACAGAAGTAGAGGAGACCGACCCATTATTAGATGTCGAGGAAAGTTATAAAGATGTTGTAAAAAAGGTGGAAGTATATCTATCGAATATATATGCAGGGGAGAAGAAGACATATGATATGGAGCTCGAAGATGATGAGGGTTCAGAAGAGGATTCGGATGAAGATGATAGTGATGAAGAAATAAGTGATGATAAGAAGGAAAGTGTGCCTACCATTAAAAAGAAAAAGGGTACATCTATATATACTGGTGTTTATTATCACTCACAGACGGAGAAATGGAAGTCACAAGTCTGTCATAATGGGAAGCGTCCACACTTGGGAGAATATGAACTTGAAGCAGATGCTACCCTGGCCTATGATGAAGTTGTAAAGCTGTTGGGTGGTTCCACTGAAGAGACCAATTTTGCCACTTTCAATGAGTATGAGAAGGCGAAGAAGGATGAGTTAGCTCGAACAGGCATAAGTAGTGGTGCTGGGGCCAAGTCCCCAGCAGCGATTAAATCCAAGATGACAGAAATTGTCCGAAAGAATTGGCCATCTTTTGAAAGTAGTACATTCAAGAGGTTCAAAAAGAAGAAGAACACGTCCAATTACGTTGGCGTATCATTCCGTCAAGAAACAAACAAATGGAGGTCTAGCATCAGTCATGGAAGTATGCAGCAGAGGTTGGGAAACTACAATCTAGAAGTTGATGCGGCATTTGCTTTTGACGAAGCTGCTAAGCTCCTGAGGGGTCCTAATGCAGAGACAAACTTTGCCACCCTCAAAGACTACGAGAATGCGAAGAAACTTGAGTTAGAGACAGAGAAGACTGGTATGAGTAGTGATGCTGCTATGTCCCCAACAGCGATCAAAGCCAAGGTGGCCGAAGTTATTCGTAAGAATTGCCCAGCTACCTCAATCCAGGACGGCGGCTCAAGCAGGAGGGAGGTCAATACAGACAAGCAACAGAAAGCTGTCACCCCTAAGAAAAAGACTTCTGATTATGCTGGTGTTTACTATCACAAAACAACGAAGAAGTGGATGTCTCAAGCATATGACGGTACAACAGTCAATCTAGGTCGCTACAAACTCCAGGCGGATGCGGCACTTGCCTTTGATGAAGCTGTGAAGCAACTGAAAGGCCCAACAGCAAAGACTAACTTCTCTTCATTAGAGGATTATGAAAAGGCGAAGAAACAGGAATTGAAAGAGACAGGTCTGGGCAGTGATGCTTTGTCCTCTGCATCGATCATCTCCAAGATTTCTGATATTGTATCAAAACATAGCAGAGGGACGACAATCTACGACGGCGGATCAAGCAAGAGAGAGTCTGATTATTCAGAAGAGCAAAACTTTGAGGAGGGAACATCCAATTATGTTGGCGTTTATAAACACAGAAAGAAGTGGAAAGCCCAAGTCACACATAACCGTGGAAAAATCCATATTGGTCACTATACGCTTCAAGCAGATGCGGCATTTGCCTTTGATGAAACTGTAAAGCAGCTGAGAGGTAGTACAGCGAAGACCAATTTCTCTTCTTTAGTAGATTATGAACTGGCTAAGAAGCAGGAATTGAGAAAGACTGGTTTGGGTAGTGATGTTTCTATGTCCTCATCAGCAATTACCTCTGATGTCCTTAAGGCTTTGCCCTCGAAGTACAGGGGAAACAAAAAGGTCTCATCTACAAAGAAACGACCTAGTGGCAACAGGACTTCTTCTGCTCATCAACAAAGCAAACACTCGGATTACATTGGTGTCACTTACAATAACAGTACACAAGCATTTGAATCAGAAATCAAGCATGGTCGGAGGAAGCATCATGTAGGACATTGGAATCTTCAATCAGACGCCGCCCTTGCCTATGATGAGGCATGTAAACTAATGAATGGAGAGGATTGTAGTGATGTGAACTTTGCATCTGATCAATCATATCTAGATGCCAGGTCAAATGAAATAAGCAAGTTGTTTGGGTCTTCCGTAACTATTGAGCCAATATCGTCAATCACAACCGAGATAAAGAGGCAATTATCAAAGATCCCAAGCCCTGAACTAGATGCCCTGAATGATGCAATGGCTGCCAAGTGGTCAAGATATCTACCGTCTGTGACTGGGAATGACTTTATGGCTTTATACCAACAAAGTATGGGCAAGTTGTTGGGCATGACAACATCTCATCAGAGTGAACAACATGATACCGCATCATCAATAGTATCTGGTAATGTCGGTACCAAAAGTGCAAAGGATACAGAAGTGCCTGAGGGTGTGTTCAAACCGATTTCAGATGGTCGACCAAAGTATACAAAGTCTTCTCAACCTCAACCCGAGGTACAAGATGAGTCCGATGATGAGGCTTCCCTCTTCAGCGGTAATGATACGGAAGAAGAAGAAGAAGAAGAAGAAACAGATGCAGTAGAAAACACAAGTGACATGGTCAAGGCGGGAGCTCAATCTGTACAGAACGGTAATACTGCCTCTTCATCATCAACCCAAAAAGAGCCAAACACGACCGACTTTCCAATCGACTGCCCGGTTATGTGGAATATGAACGACAACTCATTCAACTGCGGAACAGTTAGTTCCAAGTTAACCAAAGGCAAGCAGTATGAAGTCGTGGACAGGGAGAATTCAAACAGCAAACTAGTTCCCGCCGAATCACTTTTATTTGGTATCGATTGCCCAGTGAATGTTGCTCCATCTTGTGACGACAAGTCGCCTCTGTTGCAAGGAAAAGTTTTGATGTATACAAAGAAGTCTTACACCATCCTCATTAACAAGGAAGGGAATCAGATCGAAGTTATGACGGGTGTTACTCAAGATCGTGTCACATTTAGAAGAGTGGAGGTAGAATCGTCTGCACCTCAGCCGAACAAGATCGTGGTTGCCTCGAAGAATAATGATGAGTTTCAGAAGGAGACACCACCCTCTCAACAGCCTCAAGCAGAGAAACCTCGCTGGCAGCCGCCAACGCCACGCAACAAGGCTGTAGAAGATAACGACAACTCCACAATTACTAGCTTAGATTCGGCTCAAGCATCTTCTAGGCGTCAACTTGCTACCGGCAGTATCCCACGTAAACAAGGTGACAATGATGTTGAGAATATTGATTGTCGTATCTACTTTCCTCATTGGCTGATACCAGATATTGCGTCAAGACAGCGCTTGTTTTGTGAGTACCCTACATCAGTTGTGTATTGTTCTTTATTACCTCGACTTATGCTCACACTCTCATATCTTTGTGTACCTTTTCAGCTCATCTTGTAAATGCAAGCAATGTCATGAATCTACAACAAATTGGCATGAAAACAAATTGCACCCTACGGCTCATCGAGGGTGTTACGACCGGCAACCCACATGTATTAATCATGTCTTCATTAATCAACCGCAAGTATGCCATTGATGATGTAAGAAAGGCCACCAGTGATTTAGAAGATGCTCTCTTGGAATATATTCGTCAGGATGGATCTAAAGGACGACTATTCTATGATTTGGCCTGGAAATGCAAGCTCCTTCATCCACGAGGGGGTACCCATTCCACCGTCGTACAGCAACGCAATCCCTTTAGCCCAAATAAAGAAATGATGTGGGTAAATATAGTTGAACTTCCTTATTCTGGAGGGTTTGGTCAGAAGAAACAGTATCACAGTCGCTTCGTGTTTGACAACAAATCTCTTCTTTTGGCAAAAATAAAACGCATGACAAGTGGTTGTATGATACAGGTATGTCATAACGGTGCAAGGTCGATAACAAACCTTTGATTAGAATAGAATAATATTATTTCTCTATTACTCAGCCATATTCATATTCCATTCTTCAGGATTCTCTTTCACCCATTTATTGATTTCAGTCATGATAATCTTTGTTGCATTATAATCAGTGGTACTGACTAACTGGTCCATGTTGACAGAGTATTCGAGTTCTGGGTACACTTTGTTGAATGATTCCGGCATATCCTTCAAACTTGCAATGTAGGTCTTCACCGTAGCTATACGTTTTGGTGCCAATTGGACACCAAACTCTGATTGATTGACTTTGTAAATCTTCAGTTGGTCTGGAGAAAGCATAACCTTGACAACCGGGATCTCGGCTTTGGCGAGCTGGTTGGCAATACCATACCCCCCCTCGTTCATATCGGAAACAACTAACACAGGATGGTTCTTACCAGATTTGTGGTAAACTGCTTTCGTGAATCCTAATGTGGCATGACTTATATTTCCTGACCCTGTGATGCCTACATCGTTGGGTTGACGAAGAGAACTATGACCGAAAGCACCTAGCATACTCATCTTCTCAAAGAAGATGATCCTTGCATCAGAGGGGAGTGCAAGGTTGCACTTTTCACCCCAGATTTTATCTTCCTTGGGGTCGTAGCCTTGCCATGCTGGTTCGATATTGGCAGTGACACCCGTGAGAGCAGTGATTTTGTTGAAGTCGATTGTTTGTCCTGAAACTCGGTCAGTGTATGATACTGGTCCAACCACAGCTCCTTTTTGGTGAAAGATATAAAGATTATTATATTCAAGTTATAATATATTCATAAAAACTTGAATATAGTCTGAGAATGACTTACCGTCAGGTTGTCCAAATATATTCAACTCAACTCTAGTTAAATCTAACTCAGTACTGACTTCATCCAACCATTTCCTGAAAGTTGAAGAGTTGTTCGTACCACAGGTTCCACACAACTTATCTTTAATCTGTTCAACACATAATCCACAAGGATAGAAGTATTGCGACCAGATTAGCAGTGCGACGATCTGCATAAGACAATCAAGCTTTGACACCTGTTCAGGTATATCCCTTTGGGAGGGTAATTTACCCTCAGCCTTGGCATTCGCCAATTCACGGATTAACTTAAATTGATACCCACACAGCTTATCAACAGCCGTCTTCCTCCTTAAACAAAGTGTAGGACGTAGTGCCTTGTGCATTTCTGGAGTAACCGTATAACGCTCTAATGGGTGCCTGTATGGGCCTTTTGGTAGGGTAATATTAACTAAAGCCTTGGAGATCTCTTCATACTTGTCCACAACTTGTTTGGGCTTTTCCCCAACATCCTCCACCTCACCTGATGATGATTTGTGTTTCTCCATCTCTTCCTTAATAGCATTCTCAATTGCAATACAAGTCTCCTCCTCAGCACGTGCCAGGGCACGTGCTACTGCTTCTGCAATTGCTTCCTCCTTATCCTTCCTCGCTTCTTCCAAGGCATTATCTTTATCCTTCCTCGCTTCTTCCAAGGCATTAGTTAAAGCAATAGCCTTATCCGCCTCTGCCTCCTTCTTAGCCTCTGCCACCGCTGCCTCACGTGCCGCTGCACTCTGCACATTAGCCTGTACCGCAGAAATCATACCATCTTGTGCTTCTTCCCTAGCTGTTGAAATAGCACTCCTCATCTCATCTTTAGCATTTGCAACAGCTTCTAATAATACACTATTCTTTACCCATTTTGTTGCATCTGCAGGGGGTGTAGGGAATTGATGACTAACTGATACCTCTTCATTAGGTTTATCTTTATAAACTTTCCGCACAATTATTGGTGCTACATCATCCGTGGGAAATCCTTTACCAGCCCATTGGTTTAATAAATCATTATACTGGTATTGAAGGCGGTTGTATTCACCTCTTGATGGTGCTGCTAATAGTTGTTGTTTGTAGTGCTTATCTGTCTCAACTAGTTTGTCGGATAGTTCATTATTTGCAATTTCCAATTCTTTAATTCTTTGCTTCTTATCTGTAATGATTTCATCCTTTAGTTCGAGTTCACGTTTTTGTGCAATGGTGTTAAAATAAGAAGAGGTACCAGCCTGATTAATATTTGATGGATTTTGCCGCCTCAATCCTTCTCTTTGTTTGGCTTGAATAGCTTTGAGGTTACCCGACATAATTATAATGTATATATATATTATCCTAGTAATAGGATTAGTTCATATCTCTGTGTGCTATCCTTCTATTTATTACCTTTGTCGTGCTTGACACCCATGCACTCACATTCCACCACAGAGGTTGAAATTTATTCTGAAACTTACTAGAAAATCCACTTATGCCGTATGCCGACTGCCTTCTTCCCTGCCGGCCTACTATATCATATCATCTTCATCGTCTATGTTGAGATAAGTAACTAACCAACCACGGTAAATATGAATGAAGAAGTAGAAGAAGCAGTGGTTAGAGACATTGTCGTACCTGCCACACCTAATCCAACACTGCCAGAATATCCAGGGAAAGATTTATGGAAACTAAAATGCTACAATGAAGATGGTAACATACGTGTGTGTTTTGGTATGGGTGAAACTAACAGTGTTTATTTTGGAGCACGTGGTGGTGGTAAACTAAAAATTGGTATAGGCAAAGATGAAACGGAAGAAGATGCATCGCTCTTTGAACGGGCATACCGTGCCGTAAATTGTATTCTAACAACTGAGGACTATTACAATAAATCATCAAAGGATTTGAAAACCATTGTTAGAAATGTAGGACACACACTCGAAGCCCCTGACAGTGGAGTGCTCCCATGTATGGAGAATGACTGTACAGAAGAGCGTGCAAAAAGTAGTTACTCAAAGAGTTACAGGGTGGTTTGTCCATATCACTACATGGTTAGAAAGGTAAAGAATCTACTCAATGGTTTCAACACACCAGTGGATTCTTCTAGAGATGCAGTCTATTATCATCTAATGCATGGGCATGGTGAAATATTGAAGAACGTTATCGATACTATTATGCTTTATAAATTCCCAAATCTGAAAACGGCACCACACAGTACAATTAGTCTAACAAAAAATGATGATTTACCCCCCGGGCATGAATTAATTAATTCATATGATGAATATCTGGATCGATATTTAGGAAGTATTTTTGGAAGTGGAACAGTATTTGAGAATATTGCCTTTAAAACAGTTGGTAGACTAGGACTAGATGTTTTGGTTCCTCCCAAACTACAGAAATTTAGTAATACTAATCAGAACGAAACTCAGATTCAAATTAAGTCAAATACTGTATTGAGAGGCACCACAGAACTTGCACGTTTAGTTGATAAGTGGTGGAAAGCAGAATTAAACTTTTCAACAATTGGCACTGGTGATCTTGATAAAGATATGTTGGCTCTGGAACTTTACTTGGATGGAAATATCCCAAATGCGGGTGGTGTTGTGACCTTTGATTTCCCACCCACTTTACGTCCTTTCTTTGGTGACGAGAATTGGAAATGTGAGGTGCGTGTGAATAATGGGGTGGCAACAAATGGGGTGGCAACAAAGTTTATATTTCATCCGCCGCCAGGTTTCCCGGGCATTGATACATTCAATGGACTCACTGGTAGGAACAATGTCGATTACAATGATGGTTATCCAGTTAAGAATTATGTTGATGGACTTAGTAATCTTCTGAAAGTTCACCAGCAGCATTATGGCAAGGTCGAGTTATGGTCTGCAGCTCCAAGTGAGGATGATTTAGTTACATTTGGTAGTATTGGAACGAACGATGTACTACAGAATATACCATTCCAATCTGCTTCAAAGGATGCCGCTAACGGTCGTTTTGTATCATGTGTTAAACAGCATTTGGAAGCATACAATACAGCAAACACTGTGGAGGAACAGGGACAAGTTGTTAATCAAGTAGTAAAAGAATGGCAGGATCAGACGCCACCGGGAAGAGTGGTATTGCATTATGACGAGGAATTAGATATAGGGGATGTATTTCGTGTAGTTGACGATAAATCGATGTTATCTGTTGTGCACTATTACATGGGAAGACTTGGAGGGGTACGAAAGTTTTCAGACGCTACCGATATCTCACTGAAGAGTAACGATTACAGTAGCCACTCTAGCGTTGCTATGTTGGCGGTTATGTTTTTGAGTAATGCAGTCTTTATCTTTGGAAAATCACCGGGACAAGTTGACAGGGCTGTGGAGATATTACAAAATGCAATCCAACAACACATGAGTGAGTGTGGATGTCGTTTAAATAACGACCACCCTCACATCAAATGGACATGAATATAAGTATACTTGAGATTAGATTTAACCTTAACAAATCAATCTCATTTATGTCTAAAGCTTTAAGTTTAGCTCTTTAACTTAATTTATCTAATATACACTAGTCCCCCATTGTACACTATACAAGTTTACTGTGTTGCACGTCTCCTTCGGAACTTGTTCTTGGGAGCTTTGGCTACATTATCATTCGACTTGATCCATTGATCCACAGCCTCGGATAAGATTTGATTACCACCTCCCGTGATGATCACTGCAGGTAGTACAAATGGATACCCTCCTTGTTGAGCAGTATCTACCCATTGTGGTAGTTTACTATCCAACTCTGCTAAAGCTTCTTCCTTAGTGTAGCCATGCAAGTCTATCGACATGCTCTTCATACCTTGTAATGGCTGTGTAATCTTGTAGAGATTATCAGCCTCACCGACATGTACGTTATAAAATGGCACACCTGCTTTACCCCCGATACCTTCATTACCTGGATTATTCATACAGGGAAAAGACAAAGGATCAACCTTGGATAACTTCTTTCGACTCTTCTTGACCTTGGTAGGAGTACGTTGCAACGTTAAAGCATTTAATCTTTGACGAATCAGTTCAAACTGAGATGATGCCTCATTGAAGACACGTCCCAGTTGACGTGAATGTATTAGCTTGAGACGTTCTTCCTCATTCATTGGACTTGAGGGTCCATCCCAAGAGGCTCTTCGATTCCTAGCCTTGTTTCTTTTCTTCTTGGTACCCTT
>Ga0214480_101290_pt1 | contig 10991 bp, 9 predicted proteins | sample M1_20Mar14CPVII9_3_FD_165042 | JGI IMG/M metagenome (GOLD analysis project Ga0214480, IMG submission 165042) | Marine eukaryotic communities from Monterey Bay, California, United States - M1_20Mar14CPVII9sort6BwellE17 | ecosystem: Environmental > Aquatic > Marine > Unclassified | place: USA...
CCATTCTGGTATGTATCTGTTTGTGTGCGTATCTCTTATCTTTTCTGTACATATCATATGCACAATCGCTCATATATGGCTTTTATGAACATACATACTCATGTACATAAAACATACATTCATCACATCTGTATAGGTGTCCTACAAAAGTAAAAGTAACAAAGATGACAGGATTGGGTAGTCAACAATGGTCAGAGCCTGAATTACATGAATTTGAATTACCAAAGGATATAGTCGAACTAACAACCGAGGACGATGGCAAAGAAGTCCCAGGATTCAACTTTGTGAATAGTCAAGGATTAGCATATGAAGCAGCAGAAGTTAACCGATGCTTTAGGGAAGGACTTATCGAATCACCTGCCTTCTCAACACAACAATGTATTGAGATCCTTCGGCTAATAAGCGATATACGAAAGTTTGCGTCAGTGGAATAGAACTTCATGTGGTACTATTGCTAGGATATCATAACACTATAGATATCATTAAAGCTAGTCATGCTCTATGTAAACATATCTCTACAGCTGGAAAGTTCATGCTTTTTTATTTATTCTGGAACATTATTCTTATTCTCAAAAGGACTTTTCACTAGTGAAAGTTTTTGACAAGACAAAGAGTGAGAGATGAGAGATGAGACCCCTGCCCTAGTATTGCAATATCAATTAGTATCGATATAATAGAAGATAATAGAGCTGGTAAACTGCAAATATACCTGATAGATCAGCTTTTAACGCCCTATCGAATAGTAGTCTCAAAACGGCAGTGTCATTATTGCTACGAGGGAAAGATACCCCTACATACTAAGAATATAATATTTTACAGAAGAAAAGCATACAACAAACAACTATACCTAACAATATGAGCAAAGATAATCAATCATCAGTAATATTAGCAGATAATTTCCCTTCAAAGACATACCTTTTAATAACACACCTAACCGAAACTAATCCAGCAGTCGCTTCATTTTCATCAGACGGTCTATCAATTGAAATATACAATCAACATATATTTGCAACTGAATACTTACCACAATACTTTAAACATAATAATTATGGTAGCTTTGTTCGACAATTGAATTTATATGGCTTCACTTCAAGTAGACTACCAAATCAGAATGATGTTGTAGTATGGAGACATGATAACTTCCAAAGAGGTAGGAAGGATTTGATTAAGGATATACAACGTGCCAAGAAAACAAAGAAGGCTACTAGTACATCATCAAAAACAAATGGAAAACCGGCGGCAGTATATACAAATCGGACACCATCACCACAAGCCGCTTACCTATCTGAATCATCCGATAACAACAACTTTGCCTCACCAAATGGAACTGTTACTAATGGTACAACTGGTAGGATTAGTATAGATCAATCATGGTTGGAATCACAATTTATGTATTTACATCAACAAAACAAGTATTTAGAAAGTAAGTTGGATAAGACTGAACAAAAGTTGGATTCATTACTTAATGTTGAACAAAAGCTAGATACATTGCTTAAGATTACATTGAGTGTATCATCTTCTAGTAGTACTACAGAGGAGTTGCAATATGAACAGAATAATCTAGGGGATAAACGGCGTAAGATTAGCAGTGAAAGTAGTACGGCATATGCAGCTGCTCATGCACATCAACAACAATATGAACCGGCACCATATCATTTGAACAATGGTAGCAGAGAAGAGAGTAAATTGGATAATAATCTGAATCAAAAGATGCCACCCAATTACAGCCATCACAATGGCAATGAACAACAACATCAGAATAGCACTGCAAGTAATGACTCATACAAGCGATTCATTGATATAATGTTAAATGAAGATGGATTAGAAGAAGAAGAAGAGGGGAAAGAATCTACAACCAAAGAAGAAGAAACTGCACAACCACCGCCTCAAGAAGCAACGACGACAGACGAAAATCACAATATATCAATGCAATCATTAGGACTTGACTCTTTAGATGATGAATTAATGCAAAGGATGGTTGATGCAGGTGACACTGGTATGGTTGATGCCGCCGATGCATTTGATATACCCAATCCCGAGGATGATTTGCAACAAGGGCAAGATGGTGTTAGTTATAATAATGATCAGCAGAGTACAGAACATGCTATTACAACCATGATGACAAATGCCAATGTTGACAAGACCTCAGGCCCCGAGCCTATCCGTGCTATATCAAGTGGTAGGGTATCATCTGGTGTTGATATTGAAGAGGGTGGTGTACATATAATCGAGGCAGGTGACAGTGAAGAAGGAGGAGACGTTGAAACACCCGTTGTGGCACATGCCGAGCTTGTCGGTGGAGATAGTAGTAACCACGGAACAGCAGCAGCAATGGCAACGCCACTGTCTATACTGCATGTACGAGATGGTGTTAGTAGGAAGAAGGTATTCTGCATGCTCGCATTATTAACAATTGCAATTATTGGATGTGTTACTTGGCCTGTTGTTATTATGCAACGGAAGAATCGACAGAAGCAGAAGCAGGCCACCCAACGTCCATCGGGTGGTAAACCGGGTGGTGGTAAGAATCCATTTCGTCCCGGTGGCCCATTGGAAGATCTACGGCCTAAGCCTGGTGGTAAACCCTCACGACCCAACTTACAGAATATGAATAATACGGAGAAGCAAGAGTTCTTGAACGAGACGATTGAGACCCTGCAGACTCTTTCGGATAAGCTAGAATCAAAAGAGGAACAGAAGGGAAGTGGTACTAATAGCTCTAGTACCATTGATGACGGTGGATCAAGCTTGTTTGATACTGATGCTGGTCAAACGATACCCCAAGGCAGCTTGTTACAGAACAGTACAGAAGAATACTCCATAGAACAACAAGAAGGAGATCAAGCTGTCACGCTAGATACTGCAACAGCAACTGGTCAAGACTTGGAAGGTGTAACTGTTGTTGGTTCAGAAGATATCGCTGCTGAAGTCTCAAGAACATCTGATATAACACCAAGCGAGGGAACCAGATCGAGCAACTTGTTTGATACCGATCCCTCGTTCTCTATTACTATTGAGGGAGGGGATGTATATGCTTGTTCACTGAAGGCAAGCTAGGTATTTGTATATATTATATGTAACAATGCTCATTGTAGCTATTTATGTAAATTAATGCATTATGAAACTCAGCACCTGCTATTTAGAAGTAAACTTATCCTCCTCTTTTGATCTCTTCAATACATATGTTGACGAAACTTCAAGCTCTGATTGAGGAAGCGGCATAGCTAACTCCCTGATTCCATATTTCGACGAAATGCTACAGGTTTGTCTCTCGATTCATTCTTCATCTCATCCACAGAAAATTGGTGTGCCCGTAATGTACTTGCATACTCATCTTTGGTCACGTGGCCAGTTTTGTATCCCTTTCCAACTGCCTTCATTGAGTCATCCGAACCACATTTTGCTGATATCATAAAGTGTTTCATTGCTCGATCAATGTTGCCATTCTGTTCCAGCTCCATTCCACCAAGCAAGTGTCTTGCAATTTCATGTCCTCCGATCGCTGCAACCTTCCAGTGATGAAAAGCTTTATTTATGTCCTGTTCTACTCCCTCCCCACGATGATACGAAGCAGCGAGATGATAGTGTGCTTCTGGTGAACCAAGCTCTGCTCCCCCTTTCAATAAGTCGGCTATTGTATTCTCATCTCTTGGTAGACCATATCCCCCCTCACGGTGTTGCATCGCTAGAGTACAAAACGCCTCAGCATCATTTAAATCCATTCGTTTTCTATATCTTTTTCGTGCTTCTTCATCCGAATAAGGATGGGGTGCTCTACAAAATGGACAGCACTCATTCATTTTACCCTTGTCCATTTCCTAACTGTTGCAAAAACACACCCTTCACATAGAATCTTTCCACAGCAAGCCATATATGATGTTCTCACTTCACATACTCCTGAGGCATGAGGCATTGGCAACATACAAATTGGACAGTCCTCTTTTGGTGGAGGGTCTCGAAACAAATCATCATCTGTGTAATCGTCATTACTCAAATTATTATCATTTTCATATATTACAATCTGCTCTATAATACTGCACAAAATCACCAGCTCATCATCAGATAAATTCATACAATCTATAACCTCTGCTGATGTACTACTACCAACATTACAACCTGAGGAGGGAGCGAGTTGCTTACATTCCTTCTTATGCTTTGACCAATGTGACCGTTGGCATGTTGAATTACAATATTTTACTTGATTACAACCTCCGCATTTCATGAGACTATCACTAACCTTATTGCATGCAGCACATTTAGATACAGAAGTGATATTATCTCCGCCAGAAATAGAGTCCATTATTCTTCTAGTCCAATACTATTGTACTATAACCAAATATCATCAACTTAAAATTTCAATACAAATTATGAAGGTGGAGTATGTTGTTTTTTGTGGTGATATTAGATACCGATTTACTGCTACTGCAACACGCTAATCTAAATAACTATTCAACCTCTTTCTTCATCTCTCTAACGCGCAGCCGTCCACTTCTGACAGCGTCAACTACAGCAACATACCAAAGTAGTAACGACTAAAGTTTTGAGAGTTCAGTTGTTTTTTATCGTATTACGTACTTTTTGTATCATAATATGTGTGAAATAATACCGTATCGATAGTTTGAGTGGTGTTTTGATAATATTATTGTTATTGTTGGCGTGATGAGGTTTGAGGCAGATTAGCACGCCATCATTATCGAATACATTGTTATAGTTATCATTAGTTTCAGTTTGGGTAGTTGGGTCAAAACTTCGAATCAATCACCATAATATTTTACTATAATATCGAACATAAGAAACAGCTTCAAAGTATAAAGTATTGTTATATTGTTAAACAAGAAGAGATACCTACTATTTGGATAAACTGTTATATAATGAGCACGTCCGATAGCAATTGCAATGCATCAAAGTCAAATGTTGCGAAGACAGAAGATAATAATGTATCATGTGCCAATTGTGGTAAGGGTGAAGAAGAGAGTGACAAACTAAAAGCATGTACGGCATGTAAATTGGTCAAATATTGCAGTAGAGAATGTCAAATTGCTCATCGTCCACAGCATAAGAAAGAGTGTAAGAAGCGAGCCGCCGAGTTGCACGACGAAGAGTTGTTCAAGCAACCTCCACCGAAAGAAGATTGTCCAATTTGTTTCATATGTTTACCATCACTAAAAGAGGGTTATAGATACAAGACATGTTGTGGAAAGATGATATGCAGTGGTTGTATCTATGCACCACTCTACGATGACCAAGGCAATCAAGTTGATAATGAGAAGTGTCCTTTTTGCAGAGTTCCGACGCCTGTTGGTAAAAAGGAGATGATTAACCGGGAAAAGAAAAGAGCGGAGTTAGAAGATCCTATTGCAATGTTAAATCAGGGACATGACTATTTTAAAGGGACAAACGGGTACCCAAAAGACTATGCAAAGGCATTAGAACTCTTTCATCGGTCGGGAAAGCTTGGTCATACAACAGCTTATAACAATATTGGGTATGCCTATGATAGCGGTGAAGGTGTGCTGAAAGATGATAAGAAGGCAAAGCATTACTATGAGCTAGCAGCCATGCAAGGGAATGAAGGAGCAAGGCATAATCTTGGTATTAACGAGGAAGAGGCAGGCAATTTTGATAGAGCATTAAGGCATTACATGATTGCAGTAAAGGGCGGATTTAGTGAATCATTGGATCAGATTCAAAAGTTATATTTAAATGGACATGCAACAAAAGAAAATTACAGAATAGCATTACAATCCTACCAAACATACTTGGGAGAGATCAAGAGTCCTCAAAGGGATGAAGCTGCTGCGTATGATCATGAAGAATATCGTTACTACTGAAGCTTACAGCAGCTAGAGGTGGACCATTGGTTTAGAAGATGAAGAACATCTAATGTACTAACGCCAAGCGAGGGAATCAGATCGAGCAACTTGTTTGATGATCCTGATCACTGATCCCTCATTCTCTATTACTATTGACATTGATGGAGGGGGTGTATATTCTTGTTCACTGAAGGCAAGTTAGAGTTTTGCATGTTTGTTTATTGGACATAAACATTGCTTTGTGTAGCTATTAAATGTAAATTTACATAATATGAATGACAACTTGTATGCTTCTGACATGCCTATTATCAATCCTTTCCAAAGTTAAGGGTGAAAAGCTGTAGCTGCTGTCCTTTGCTCGCTTTTTACCTCATCTACAGAAACTTGATATGCCCGCAGAATACTTGCGTACTCATCTTTTGTAACTAATCCGGTTTTGTATCCTTCCCCAACCTCCTTCAACGAGATATCAACCCCAGCTCTTGCTGCAATCATGTAATGTTTCATTGCTCTATCCATATTACCATTGTATGCCTCAATCATACCAAGAATGTGCCTTGCTGGTTCGTGCCCTCCAATTGCTGCAACTTTGTAATGATAAAATGCCTTATCCACATCTTTCTTATCTCCTTCACAAAAATATGCATTGCCAAGCTGTTGGTGTGCATCGATTGAGCCAAGTTCAACTGCATGAATCCACAACTCAATTGCCTTTTTTACATCTCCTCCTTGTATACCTAGGTCGCCTCCTTTATTATATAGTTCCCCAAGTTGATAAAACGCATCAGCATCACCCATATCCATTCGTTTCTCGTATCGTTCCAATGCTTCTTTATCTGAATCATAGTGTGGAATTCTACAAAAGGCACACAGGTCATTCAGATTCCCCTTAATCATTTCATTTACGGTTGCCATAACACATCCTTCACATATTAACACCCCGCAACATGACTGATAGGTCATCCTCACTCCCCAACATGCCCCAGAGCAGTGAGGCATCGGCAACATACAAATTGGACAGTCTTCTCTTGGTGGAGGGTCACGAAATAGTTCATCATCTGATATACTACTCAATTTCTCATTCTCATTTTCATATATTATAACCATCTGTTCTATAATGCTGCACAAAGTCATAAGCTCATTGTCGGATAATTTCATACTACCGAAATTCTCTGCTGATGTACTACCACTATCGTTACTACTCGAGGCAGCACGTTGCTTACATTCCTTCTTGTGTTTTGACCAATGTGACCGTTGGCACGTCGAGCTGCAATAACTAACTTGATTACAACCTCCGCATTTCTTTAACTTATCACTAACCTTATTGCATGCCGCACATTTAGACATGGAAATGTCATATCCGGTAGCAGAGTCCATTATTCTTCTAGTCTAATACTATTATACCCTAATCAGAATAACATCAATATTTCAATACAATGAATGAGAGGGTGGTATGTTGTTTTTTGTGGTGATATTTAGATACCGATTTACTGCTACTGCAATACGACGGTAATCTAAAGAACTATTAATCTCTTATCTTCGTCTCTCTACCGCGCAGCCGTCGTCCACTTCTGAAGCGTCAACTATCCTACACAATATATATATCTATATATATCTAATAGATGCCTTTATTATTTATTTTATTGTTGCAAAAAGATTACGATTTATGTACGCATAAGCTTGTATTTTCTTATCATTCCAAATGTAGGCATTTTACCGTACTAATACGAATTTATTAATTTCGCAGACAAAACCAAAGGCCATTGCAAACGCCTTAGCTCCTCTTATCAACCCTCGTATCGTCCTATGAGTCGATAATCGTCCCTACTCTTCTTTTGTTGTTATATACCAATATTACCCATTAAATTTGGATCGGCAGGGCGGATCGGCAGGGCCGCATTAAAATACATTAAACAATCCCAAACACATACTTAGCACATCAACACTAACACTTCTCTCTTGTCTCTATCAGACCAGAGAAATGAAGTGAGAGTGACGTAATCATGATAATGAATGTATTATGTATGTGTTAGTTTATGACTTCATTAGCCGTCTAAAATTGACATTTTTCAGCATTTGATAGAGATTCCTTCCATATGCTATTCTTTGGCTTGACGACTTTTGATCTTTGTTCACTCTTCATCTCATCTAGACTAGATTGATAGGAACGTAATGTACTTGCATACTCATCCTTTGTAACCAAACCAGCTTTGTACCCATTTCCAATTTGCTTCAAAGAAATATCGAATCCAGCTCTAGCTGAAATCATCCAATGTTTCATTGCTCGATTCATGTTGCCCAAACTTGCCTCCAGAGCACCAAGATTGTTCCTCGCTATTTCATGCCCCCCAATTGCTGCAAGCTCCGTGTGATGGATGCTATTTTGTATAGCCTGCTCTTCATCGATGTTCAGATATGTTGCTACCGATGATAATTCATCATCCTTGGATACATAACTAACACTGATGTTGTATTGTGCGTTAATTGATCCAAGATTGATTGCCTGGCTCCATAATTCATATGCTTTTTGACTATCTTTTGGTAATCCCATACTTCCTTTACTATATTGATGTGCTAACATGTTGAACGCCTCTGCATCACCAGCTTTCATTCGTAGCTTAGTTCTCTTTATATGCTCCTCGTCTGAAGTTGCTGTATCTTTTCTACAGAACGGGCAGCACGTTTTCCTATATTCATATCGTGCACCGCTGACATACATCCACTACATACTGTCTTCCCGCAGCATGATTGAAATACAGCGCCAACTCCGCCGATCCCTATGCCTGAAGCACGAGGCATTGGCAAAAAGCATAATGGGCAATCTTCCTTTGGCGGAGGATCCTGAAATAGTAATTCATCATCGGGTTTATCTTTATCACCACTTGTTGCAATACGAAGAAACTCAGCGGCCAACATATTTTCTTGCTTCTCATATAGTACAACCATCTGTTCTACAATGCTGCATAAAGTCGTCAATTCTTCGTCGGATAATTCGATACTACCAATACCCTCTGCTTTACTACCAGTATTACCTGAGGAGGCCGCTAATTGTTTACATGAACATTTGTTCTTGTGTTTTGACCAATGTGACCGTTGGCAAATCGAATTACAATACTTTACTTGATTACAACCTCCGCATTTCTTTAGCTTATCACTAACCTTATTGCATGCCACACAATCCGATAGCCTTACCCAATAACTTCCGTGCTGCTATTAAATCTTTACGTCGGATATGTAACTTGGCAGCATTAATCCATATTTTGGAAAAGCTAAACTTGGCATGAGGGATCAAGTCCAGACAGGCATCATATATTTTGGAAGCACGGTCAAGATCATGCCTTTGCATCTCTTCATACAGAGCATAATAAATCCATAGATATATGTACCTCCTCCAATGTTGCTTATCTTCCATTGAGGGTGGGACATTACCAATTGCACGTTCATATACCTCTCGTACCTTATTCTCATTGGAATTACCAGAACTAATTTCATTCTCCTGTTCCATCTTGGCATACTCAAACCACGCGTCATAATCGGTTGGGTCGGCAGTAACACGCTTTTCATACTCAGCACGTTGTCCGGTAATAACAATATCTTCAATCCCCGCCTTATCGCCCCGTTTCTTCTCAAAGGCAATATATGCCTGATATAATTCATTTCGTTTATCTTGTTCCCATTGTGGTACTTCCTCTTCTTCCTCTTCACCAGGTGCAGGTTTCTTTGGTTCTTGACCCAAATTAAATAATTTGGTGGCATGTTTATATATAACACGTGCACGTTCATACTCTCCCTGTCGTTCCTCAAATGCTGCAAATCGTCCAAATACACGTGCCTGACGACTTTCCTCAGGTTCCAACTCCACTAATGAACTTTCCAATACAGTCCGTGCTAAATCAATATCCTTGGCCTCAAATTCTGCCCATTTAGCAAATCTCATAAATGATCGTGCACTTGGATATGTATTGGCATATCGTTTCATAATTTCTTTAGCCTGTTCCCAATGTCCACCTCGTCCTTCAAATCTTGCATATGACATCCATGCATTATCATCTGGCATCCATTCCATCCATCGTTCGAATACCGTCCGACATTTGGGGATATCACCTACCATTTCTTCCATATAAACATACTTATACCATAAAAAGTCCACACGGGGCAGCAATTGTACAGCACGGTCTAATACATTCCGTGCTCGGTTAATAAATTCATTCCGCATTTCTAATTCAGCATAACGTAACCATAATTCTGGATTACGCACATCCACTTCTAACGCGCGTTCGAAGACACTACGACTACGTTCAAATTCACGATTATCTTCCTCAAATCGTGCATACTTTACCCAATTACCGATATGTTCACGTCTATATCGTATGTTATCTTCAAAGTGTTTTCGTCTGTCACGTAAATGGGATTGATATTCTTCCGCGTCGTGTATTTTAACAATTGGATCGAGGATATGTGCTTGTTGACGTTCGGATGATTCACGTATTAATTGTTCTGCTGAGATTTGTATTGGTGCCGGGGCACGGTTTTTAACCTGGGCTTGATGTGATCTTGATGCCATATTATTTGTAGTTGTGTGTATTTGATGTGTTTGGGTTGTTTTAATGTATATTTAATGTGGCCCTGCCAGTTCACAATTCAACGGTTAATAATGTTGGTATAATAGCAATAATAAGAAGGGTATGGGACGATAAGAAGATCGATATTTAGAGGAGCTAGAGACAGCTATTGCATAGCTGGTTTTGTGATTAATTAATGAAAAACCATATTGGTACGAAATAATGCCTACACTTGTAATAATATGATGATACAGGCTTACTGCATACGTCGGTTGTTACTTGTTGTTACGCTGTCAGAGTGGACAGCTGCAAGGTAGATAGAGAGATGAAGAAGATAGAGGAGTTTGAGTAGTTCTTTAGATTTAGATTAGCGTATTGCAATAAGTAAATCAGTATGAATATAAGTATCACCACAAAAAAAAACTACTCCACCTTTTGTATGAAAATAAGTTGATGTTATTCTGATTACTGATTAATATAATAGAATTGGACTAGAAGAATGGACTCTGCTACCGGATATGACATTTCCATGTCTAAATGTGCGGCATGCAATAAGGTTAGTGATAAGCTAAAGAAATGCGGAGGTTGTAATCAAGTAAAGTATTGTAATTCGATT
>Ga0214480_101292_pt1 | contig 10971 bp, 7 predicted proteins | sample M1_20Mar14CPVII9_3_FD_165042 | JGI IMG/M metagenome (GOLD analysis project Ga0214480, IMG submission 165042) | Marine eukaryotic communities from Monterey Bay, California, United States - M1_20Mar14CPVII9sort6BwellE17 | ecosystem: Environmental > Aquatic > Marine > Unclassified | place: USA...
GAGTACCATAGTGTTAAGTTGCAACAACCCTTCTTCTATACAGAGGGCTACTATTAAAGAAATATAGATGGTCGAAGCGTGTTGTCCATTATTTATTATTTAGAAGCAGTGATAGCAATCTTACTCTCACCTATAAAGTATCTTCGGATATCATAGTATACAATAATATAATATCGGGAGATATCATCAATCAATGCTGTTGGACGATAGTGATACAGGAACCTCTCGTTGAACATTAAATTCAATTACTTCTGTGGTATTAAACAAGGACAAACCCCACTGGTTGAATTACACTTCTAATATGATGACCAAGCAACTCAACTCAACAACTTATACCGCAGTAGCGATATCAACTTCTGTAGTAGCATGTGGTGCCTATGCAGTATATCGGCTCTTCATCAAAAGACAAACCTGTCCAAATGTACAAACATCAGATAATCCAATAAAGGAGGGTTTCTCAATGAAAAAGGTACCCAAAGATTTGGACGCCATTATAATCGGCAGTGGCATTGGTGGTCTATCCACGGCAGCAATATTAGCCAAGGAGGGTAAGAGAGTATTAGTGTTAGAACAGCATGACATTGCTGGAGGTAATCTGCATACATTTTCTGAGAACGGATACGAGTTTGATACCGGTTTGCATTACATTGGCGGAAAAGTTGGAGTCAAAGGCTCGCCACTTCGTAAACAATTCGATTATATAACAGATTCAAAAGTAGAATGGGAATCGATGGATGATGCATATGATATTACAATCTCGGGTAATGAGAGATACAACTTTGTCAGTAGTTGGAAGAGGTTGAAGAAGGAACTGGAAACATCCTTTCCAAATGATGAATTGGCAATTGAGAAATACTTTTCAACATGTCACAATACAGTGGAATATATCTTCCCATTATACCTGGCTTTAAAGATGCTACCCGAAACTTTATTCAAGGTTGGAAAGTGGTTATTCAGTAGACAACTCCGTATTATAGACAAGACTACAAAGGAGGTTTTAGATTCAATCACATCAAATCAAAAGTTGCAAGGAGTGTTAACATATCATTATGGTGATTATGGCGAAGCTCCGTCAAGAGGTTCTTTTCTAATGAATGCATTGATTGCCTGTCATTATAGATCAGGTGCCTATTATCCAGGAAAGCCCGCGTTAGTATTGTTTTGCCTTCATTTGATTGTCCTTGTAACCCACATTTACTAACAGAAGCAAATACATCTCTCTATGTGAACGCGCATCTTCAAGTTGGAGGCCCATTAAAGATTAGCGAGAGTATTTCAACAGTAATTGAGAAGTGGGGAGGGAAGGTACTGGTTCGGGCTCCAGTATCTTCTATATTGAGAACCGAGCATATGGTGTTGTCGTCAAAGGAAAGAAGATACTTGCAAAGTCCATCGTGAGTAGCGTAGGAGTGCCCACTACATTCATGAAGCTCATACCTCAATCACAACAAAGTTTGGTTAGCAAGTACATTGACATTATGAAAAATGATGAAGAAGTTGCATCTAATATCTCACTAATGTCAATGTTTGTTGGTATTGACGATCCTGATTCGTCACTCAACCTTCCAAAGTCAAACTACTGGATACATGAATCATGGGATCATGACCAGAATATGTCTGATTATCGATCTGATCAGTTTAAGATACCTGCAATGTTTATCTCATTTTCATCAGCAAAAGACCCGACATACAAAAACCGCCACCCTGGAAAGCAAGTGGCCTTAGTTATCGGTCCTTGTTCATATCAGGACGTAGCACAGTTTAAAGGTGACAGAGTCAAACATCGGAGTAAAGAGTATGTAGCAATGAAAGTCAAATGGGAGGAAATGTTCAAGAAGACTTTGCTTGAACACTTTCCTCAATTGGAAGGGAAGATCGAGTATACAGAGTTAGGAACTGCCTTGACCAACGATTACTATCTGGGTACTCACAAAGGGGCAGTTTATGGCTTAGCTCATACTCCAAAGAGGTTCGCTCAATACTGGCTACGAAATAAGACTCCTATTAAAAACTTGTATCTGTCCGGTCAGGACTGTATTTGTTGTGGTGTTACTGGGGCATTAGTTGGAGGATACCTTTGTGCTTATACCATGACAACTAGTGCTTTGCTTCATACGGCATATGTGTGGAGCTAAACTAAGCATCTTAAATTCTTACAAGATACGATACAATATCAAAGATTAAAATCAATCACACTACTGCTACTATCATCATCCATAATAGATATTGCCACTTCACCTAGCATGTCTAATGTTTTTGGCGTTGCACCTGCGTCTCTCCAGCGACGGATAACATCTAGATGTTGCATATATTCTCCTTGTGAGTTTTGTAGTTCTTCTTTAAGAGTTGATTCTATAGCAGCATTGATATACACCAAGTCAATTCCAAACTTGTGAGGCTCTCCTGTTGACCGAGTGACAGTCCCTGATAATACAAACATGAATGTAGAATCAAATATGATGTTATACTTCCATAGTCGCTCGCCCATCCAGGTAGTATTGTAGTCTTCTTCCCAGCATATATCACCGATAAACGTCCTTGCTTGTTCATCCCATTGAATGTTTCTGAACGGAACGCGTGAAGGAACGTTATCTCCATTGTCGAGTGATGGCCACATTTCAGTTCTTGGACTTTCATATGAGATGTAAGCATGTAAGTTGCCGTTGCAATCCGGTCTTAGAAAATGGTATGATGCCACCCCAACACAAAACTCTTGACAGAAACTATTTCCCCACAGTTGATTTGGATAATGCTTTGGACCCAAAGATATATTATTTGAATGTTGATTGTACTTTTGATAAACAATGTTACCAGCCTTGAAAGTTGATACTTTCCAGCAATCTTCAATACTTGATTTCCTGCGCCACTTTATCATGAATTCATGACCTGGTCGGCTTGATGACCACTCTACACTTTCGTCAATATCTTGAATTTGTAGATTACTGACATGTTCAACTCTTCCATGTACATACGAGTTAATTCTCGGAAAGTAATCGTCTCCAATTATGATCTGAAAGTTCAAACCCTTGCAATAAAAACAGTGTTGTTGAACAAAGATTGTTATATGTCGATCATCTGTGTATTGAACCTCCCAACAGCCATCTAATGGATAGTTTTTAGGAGATGTAGTTGCCAACTTCCATCGCAGGTAACCGGCACGGATATAGTTACCGCTGTCGGCAAAGTGTAGTGTACAATGTAGCTGTTCATAGAAGTGAAAATGCTTATCATCATTATTCTTCTTGTTGCCAATAGGATTTGCAAAAGCAACCCTGCCATGAAATGTCTTACTCTTTTGATGAAAGTAAGATGTATCAAATACAATTGAACTCAAGGGTAACAAATGTTCATCGATATTGTTGTTTGTTGTTCTCTCTTTGAAATCATAATCAAATACAATATTGAGATTACTACTAAATTCCATTGATGGTTTAGAGTTTTGAAAACAGAATTTAATACCATATCCTTCTATAACACCCTTTTGACTAATTAATCTCTGTAATAGTTCATCAGTTTCCATTGGTATTAACGACCGCTGTTTGTACTGGGAATTTGCAATTGGCCAAGTGCTTACATCCGAATTGCCAATATATCTTGCAGAAGAGTTGGTATCATCACTATTAATATACTCTAAATCGAATAAAATTACGGGCACGCGACACATTGGACACGGTCCCATTGTTATTATGTTATTCGACCTTGGTTTGAGAAGTACTCGTTCAATACATGCCTGACAAAAGTGATGATTACAAGGTGTTTTCAGAAAATTTACTTGATCTTCATTGTTTGTGTTTGTGGTATCATTATCGTTTGATGATATCAAACAAATGGGACATGTCAACTCAGTTGCAATGGCAATTGTCTCCTCTGATGATGTCATAACTTATTCTTCTTATATTATACCACCGTAATGAAGATCACCTTTGGATTATATTATTAGTGCTTGACCCCTTAGCTCAGTGCCTCAGAGCGCTCCACTAGTGCGGCATACTTGATTGGTATTCTATCTTCATTTACCATCTCTTCTCTGTCACTTCTCCATGTCCCAGTTATGAAAAGACTCTTGGGACTTTAACACAAACTCATAATTATCAAGGGCAACAAACAATAGCATGTCCAGCCCCCATCATCCAAATCCAATCCAAGAAGAGATCGATGCCAGCAATGGCGTCCCTCTATTACAACAACCAGTGGCGGCGGCGGCAGTAGCGGAGAACCAACATCTGACTGAGCAGCCACATCACCAAGAGCAATATGTTGCACCACAAAAAACTGCTCTTCAACGACAAAATGAAGGCTTTGTTGCTTTTAATAAAGGGTTTGATGATTGGTATGTGATATTGTTTATTGGTATTGTTGTTTGGTATATTATTCCAATTGGTATATACAAACTTTATTTATTTTTCATTGAGTACTCACATTCTACATATTACCATTATTTCTTATGTTATGTAACACATCATGTGCACAAAATCAAACAGTGAGGTAACAGCCGAAGCAATTAATCCAATCAAGAAGGATACGGGGAAAGTTAAACCACCACAATTAACACCATTGAAATCAATTGCAGGTGTTCCCGTTGACCGGTTGAAGATTGATGATTTGCGTATGTTCTGTTCACATAATGGTGTGAAGGGTAGTAGGAAGGCTAAGAAGCTTGAAGTATGTTGGGCGTAAGTATTTGTTATGAGATGTGTTTGTATATTGTTGTTTGATGTGTATGAATATATCAAACACTAATTGTCTCTATAAATCATGTTTTCAATTCATATCATATACATAGTATTTGCAAGGCCAAGGAGGCATATCAGGCAGGACAACGAGGACCATTCAAGGATCTGATTCCAGAACCCGCGAAGAAGGAGCAGCAGCAGTGGAATGAAACTGCAGCTGCTGCTGCTGGCGGCGACGCAGCAGCAAATAGGAAACGTCGTGCTGAGTATGTCTCGGATGGCACTACGCTTCTTCCTCCAGCCAAACGTGGTGTGAATATTGAAGAACACATGGCATTACAACAACGTTTAGTCCAATCGAAGGAGGAAGCAAATCGTGCTATTCAAGTTCATGAGCTTGTTGAATCATCTGCTCTTTTACGTAGTCAAATCCGTGATGAGAAGGAACGTAGGGCAGCCATGTGGAAGGAGTTGCTTAGTCATGTTGGTGGTGATGAAAGTCAGGCTGCTGCACTTGTCAAGGAGTGCATTGAGCGAAAGGCAAGTGGGGCGAATGACCTTGTCGTTAAGGGAGCGTATGATATTCTTATTGAAAGTGTTATGGAACAAGATGAGATGTTGAGAGATATGAAAAATCACAGCGCTGCCATGAGTAAGGATATTTCTCGTTTGCTTGCTCCTCAAGAGCAGGAAAAGAGTGCGGTGGCGGAGGAGGAGGAAGTTCAAGGTGACAGTACTTTGGTTTGAATATTGATATCTAAACAGTGTCAGTTTACCCTAGGTAACTCCAACGCTTTTTTATTGTAGGCACTTTTTTGCAAATTCCAAGCGGTATTGGACATAACACAGACATAAATCGCCAAAATTTCAAAATTTCAGATTCAACTTTCAACGCATGCTCTCTTGAGGCGGCATTAACATAGTAGGATATCAACCATTCTACTCCAAGTAGAAACCCCGTCGAGCTTCTATATCCTTTAGATATCATGTGCTCTTTTTTATCGACTGAGGGACGAGTAACATTTGGTCAGATCATCACCTCTGCTCACCATTAATTAATAACCATCTTCATCTTTTACCATCAAAAATTCAAAGCAATTGCATAATAAACCATAGATATCTGCGGTTATATCAATAAAAGATGTCAGCTCGTCAAATTGCAGCACTATTAAAATCTAGCAGGCAAGATGGTTTGACTAATAACAACAATATGTACGCCCATCAAGTGCATAATAATAATATGATCAATACCACAATGTACCCGGAACAACAGTTATCGACTGCTTTGGTCGGGCAGAACGTTCAACCTGCACAGTTTACCAACAACTTTAATATTAATGTCAATATAAATATGAACGCAACTAATAATGCAACTAATAATAATCCACAACAACAAAATATTAAAAGTGCTGACATCAACTATTCTTCGACAATCCCGCTAATGGTACCATCGACCGTAGCTGTGGATAGCTACCCCTCCGGATTAATGCAGCAGTTAAGTTCAGGTGGTGATGGGTATCAAACTCAACAAAATAATATGATACCCACGATACCTCATCAATTCTATATGCAATCATATTGTAAAAGGGACTATGACAATGCCTACGAGACCGTACAGCGTCCCCAAAAACAGTTAAAGCAGGAACAATATTCAGGGGTAGTATCCGGCGACAATAATGAACTATACCAAAATTTATCAAATAAGTTTGGACACACGACAATGGACAAGTCCACCACAACTCCCAATTTCAATAATTGGTTGCAACCAAAAGATTGGCGTAAGATGGTTAATTTGCATCAAGCTGTATCTAGTGAATCTGAAACCATTACAAGGTCCCAACAACAGTATCTCAAGAGATCTAAAACTCGATGGAATCAAGATAGAGACAGATTTTCCCCCGAAAAAGATATAGTAAAGTACAAAAAAGTTGACTTTATCAAGTTATCTAAGTGGCAAGAATTGAATTTGGAGGAGAAGATAGAATCTATTACGACCATTACAAGTCCAATAACTTTCAAGAACTCCCGTACTGCATCTCCTAGAATGAAAACAACATCGGTGAAAGTACCCTCGAATGTCCGTCCCGGTGAGAAATTTCAAGTATTAGTTGATGATCAGATAGTTAAAGTTCGTTGTCCATTAAAGACCAAGCAAATTATTACACAGGAAGAAACATATCGCTCAATACAAATTACTGTGCCGGTAGATACAGAAAAGGCATTGGAAGTTGTTGAACAAAAGAGAATAGCTATGGAAGACGTTCTTGGTGGTATCTTTTCTGGATCAAGCGAACAATTGAAACAACTTCAATATGAAAACATCTTCGAGCTTAAAGACAAGGTGGCAACATTGGAAGCTGATAACAAAGATAAGTTAAGACAGATTGGTAAATTAGATACTGATGATCAACCTATACTTAAACAGATTAAGGATCTCGAAGAAATTTGCCTTAGAGCTCACTTCATTAGCAACCGGACACCAAAGATGAGCATTGTAAATAAGATTCAAGAGTTACAATACGGTTATGATTCGACAGATGAAGATCTTGTTCTTCTGGCTGAGGCATACAAGAAAGACCAAGATATTATCAACGAAAAAAAGTGGGTTAAAGGAATTGAAGTGGGTGCTTGTACAAATCAAGGAATGAAAGTACAAGTGAGTGCTTATACAAGTAAAGAGCAAGCTTCCATGCGTACCAAGAATGCCATCATTAATGTCTACATCGATCGACTACAATACTACAGATTACTTCTCGTGAGGCACCTTCGTAAGTGTCATAAAGTACTCCTCGAAAAGAAAACTCGAGGTGAGAAGTTCCTCGACAGTGAGAGATATGTTCAGATGCAGAAACTTAAGCAAGAATGTATCACACGTGGCTTCTTACAGTATGCAAGTCCAAGGGATAAGGTATCCTTCAATCTAATGGACCCACCCATGAATGTACCTTTGAACTTGTATGTCGGTGAATGTGAACGTGAATGGGATCACATCATGTCCATACTACAAGAGTTGCTAGATAATGGAAATAGATACGAGAAAAGAGTTGCACAGTATATAACAAAGCTCCGAGGCTTAGAATCGGAACAAATATCCAAGAGAAACGAGCTTGTATCGATGGGATTCATCATTATACGCGGGCAAGATAGAGATTTGTATATACCTCCTCCGGCGAATAGATGCTTCTATACGAAGTCGGAAGCTGTCTGTGTAGTCACATCCCAAACTGTGATGAGCTCGGTTGATAGGAAGTCGTTGATTGGAGGTATTGTAGAGGCAGGATATGTCTCTAGCAAGTCAACTTTCTATGATGTATTGAGGAGGTTCGAGAATGGAGAAACAATACTAGATGATTGTTGGGCTCGAGGAATGAAATGGAGATTCGAATACAACAGTCCAACACCAACATTTACAAATAAGTGCTTCAAGATGCCAGTATGTACAGCTTCCGTCATGAATGCCACTGGTATAACATCCTACAATGATTGCATCAACAATAGTTTATCGCTTCTCACAAGAGATACAACTGAAGATACTTTGAGTGCAGATGTAGCTGAAGATACTTCAAGTATAGATTCTACTGAAGATACTTCAAGTATAGATTCTACTGATTCAAGTATATCAACGAGTGATACTGGTCCTATCAACAGTTATAGGATAGGAGTATCCGGCGAGAGGTTAAGCTTTCTCCTTCTCGAGGCAACTCCTGTAACATTTCATCAGTTAAGATACTTGGAGCATGTCAACAAGAGGCGTCCTGATCTCACCAAGCCTGATGAAATTGATATCTCGATTTATATTGGTGGCGATTCGCTTTATAAAGTCGACGACGAGGATACCACATGGAAGTATAAGGACGAACTAAATGAAAGTGACATGGAGGCTTGGAAGAAAGAGAAAGATCCCGACTGGGTAGAAGATCCAGTAATGGGGAATAAGATATGCAGGTTGTACTTGTCAACAACAGAATTCCCACCCTTGGAGCCACCAAAAGAGATTGTTAGTGACAAGTGCAAGTGGTCCAGGCGAGTGGCTCCTTCCGACCCTTTGAATCTCCTTGCGGACTCAGTAGTCGGACAAAAAGATGGGACCCGACAAAGCAAATGCAGAACCAGACCCCACAACACATTCCTTGGGAATATCAAATATGATGATAATCGTGACCTACTAGCAGAGTTAGGCATCAGTTCTGTGCAAACTAAATATTACCATGATTTGATTCAAGCCGCTTTACACGATATACCAGAACACGAAGAATCAACCAAAGAGAAAGAAGAAAAGAGAGAAGCAAAGAGAAAACACGAGAGAAATATGGCTATGCTATCCAGAGTTGCAAAGCATATCACAACAAAATCAAAAGAGAGTGGGTCTCCTCTGGTCTCTCATGTATATGATAAGAACAAGTATATCTTCCAATGCCAACATTGTTACAAGACTGACCAAGAATGTTTCACCTTCAAGGTTGCATATGATCAACATGGTTTCTATATTCCACTTCTTAAAGGAGAATATGATGAGATAGCTTTTGGTCGTGCATGGCACAACTGTGAGTGCCCAATACCAGAGGATATTAAAAAGAAATTAGTTTACGATGAACCACTTAAAAAGGCTAGGTGTTATTGCAACAGTTGCCAACTCTATCGGATTTTGGGGCCTCCTTATAGAGAATGTTCTAAGTCTAAGGCCTAAACTTCGTGTATGTACATAATCTACTATCTAGCTTAAATTAGATACTAAACATTCAACGTGTTCACAAGATGTGTATGCGTGGCTTGTTGTTGTGGTCGTACAACTTGACCAATGAAGAGTAACACTAGCGAGAGCTCACAACAGTTCGAATTGATAAGGACTCATCTCTTTGCGTATTACTCGACAACCACACGTCGTTGGAAGAGCTAACAACCTAATCTAAATGTTCCGTTCATTAATATGATTTCTAATGGGCGTGTTCTTAGTCGTACTTTGTGCTTAAGGTAGATAGATGGTAGTTTTAGAGCCGTTTTGTGACATGTTCAAATGTCTAATTGTTTAGTTTGACAATGGATGGTATATTATATATCTAACTACATCATGTTAAACGATTGGATTGTGTTGTATCTACTATATCCGATGTTAATAGGTCACTCTTCTTTCTGAAATACTCCTTTCCAATTGCTCTATATATTGCTTTATCAGTGTAGCTTAGTTTTTGATATCTTTCCAAGGCTTCTTGTTGGACTCCGGTTGGGTGTCCTGATTGTTTCTTTGTGTGCTTTTTCATATATATCGGTTCGAGTCTACTACTCTCTTGACGATTGTGATACTCATGAAACCAATAATCTAAGAAATCATTTAAAGTGTTAAATGTTCGATTGATACGACGCTCCTCACTAACTTGAAATCTAATAACATCCCAGCCATCAGAAGTTGAGTATTCCTTCTTCTCCTTCTTCTTCTTGTTATTATTATCGATCCACTCACGGTGATTCTCCTTCATGATATAAAAGTTAATTACATCAGTGTAGTGATGGTGCCACATAGCAACATTCTTATCATTAATCGTCTCAAAGTTATGACGCCATACAGCAACATTACTTAGCAAATGTAACCCTTCAGATGACAACACCATCAATTAAGGACTTTATTGTTGTAACGCCATCCGTATCATTCTATAAGCATATCATATGATGCATACGGCGCATCTAAATCTATTTTTATCTCAATTTTGAAATTATTGATAAATGGTACACTATCTTTGTAGTATAGTAATTGCGTGGGTCTATAATAGTCCGTATGTGAAATGCAGTATCAACACTACCTCTAATACTTGATTGTTTCGAGAGAACAAATGTATGAGCAGCAAAGTTGATGCTCTTAGGTAGCCATGCAATTAATACTATAAGGCCGGTCCATACACCTAACACGGGGTAAACTGCTCCCGCCTAAGCGGATTACTGTTATTGTGTTCCTCCTTCGTGGCATTTAAGAATAAATTGGCGATAAAACGTTAATGTATTGTGTACACTAAGGTAAAGATCAGTAAAGTGTAACCAGTCACCTTTAGAAGTGGAAGAACTGGCCGATTGAGCGAATTTTAGGCGAGCGCAAAAAATCAGCACAAATAAAACCTGCAGTATCGTAGGCAGATAGCAGAGAGATGAAGAGGCAACAAAAGCAATCGGCTAATCATTGAATGGTGTTGTTGATCAGCTCCTTCTCATTGTTAAGCCTCCTTGTATTTCTAATGCAATAGGGCTGAACAAGTGACGATCAAATTAGTATGAACGTACATGAAAAATTACAAGTTAGCATGTGGGCTCA
>Ga0214480_101293_pt1 | contig 10961 bp, 6 predicted proteins | sample M1_20Mar14CPVII9_3_FD_165042 | JGI IMG/M metagenome (GOLD analysis project Ga0214480, IMG submission 165042) | Marine eukaryotic communities from Monterey Bay, California, United States - M1_20Mar14CPVII9sort6BwellE17 | ecosystem: Environmental > Aquatic > Marine > Unclassified | place: USA...
AGCCTTCAACTTACACTCATATTGCAAAACCATCATCTATATCACATCCATGCAGAAGTATGTCATCCATCTTTCAATTAACTAATTCTAACCACATGGAATCAAATGAAAGCACTACTACATCAACTTCAACATCTACAAACATCATTATAGATGAACTAAACCCATCACAGCGAGAGGCAACACTGCGTCCACGATATTCAATCACACGTGTTATTGCTGGGCCAGGTGCTGGTAGTAAGTATCTCCTCTTTATTTGAGTCTCTATGTTATATCAAATCTTCATACATCAAATGTATTTAACATTCCATATTTGTTATTTCTCTATCTACAGAAACAAAGGTATTAACTTGTCGTATTGCACATTTATTACTTAATCATCAACAGTCTATCCATGGTAACAGTAGTGGTTTTGATTATAATAACAATATTATTAGAGAAGGAATATTGGCAGTAACATTCACAAAGAAGGCAGCAATGGAAATGGAACGAAGATTGAATGATTTATTATCTAGTGCTATACAACATGAACAACAGCAACAGAATGAAGAGCATCAACACGAACAAATGAATGATGCACAATCATCTATAGGGATAGCAATTAGTCATGATGACTTTATTGAAGAATATGTACAACAAGGAGAGTTTGTACAATATGGTAATGCACCACTTGACATCAATAGTAATGGTGAAACTGATGAAGAATCAAATGTAGATCGAATATCAAGACAATATATGCGTCAGGCCAATGTTGGGACATTTCATTCAATTTGTAGCAAGATATTACGAAAGTTTGGTAAAGAATTGGGTAATTTGCCTAGTGTACGTAATTCATTGGGTGTAACGAATGCTTCTGGCGCAAGCGTTGTTCAGGAGGGTATACAGACTGCAGATAATAACAACGATGAAGATTCTACATCAACAGGTACAAATAATATACTTATAGAGACATTGGATGGATCATATAACATTCTTGATCAATCTGATCAGATACGGTTACTAAAGGAAGTGCTTGAAAAGAATAATATACAACTCAAATCACCATCATCATCCTCTGGTGGTAGTAGGAATAATGATATACGTCCAATCACTGTATTGAATGCTATATCATTACTCAATACTCGTGATGCGACGATGGGTACTACTCCTTTGAGTGGAGGAAGAAGTAATAACGATGATGATGATATATCAAGCAAGATGAGTAGAAAGGTATACAAGATTGCAACAGCAAGTCAGCAAGCATTCCAAAAAGCAAAGTATTCTCAGAATGCTGTTGATTTTGATGATTTGATACTACTAACACGAGAACTCTTATTAAACCATCCAAATATCCGAGAGGTATTACATCGGCAATGGCGTCATATATTAGTTGATGAATTCCAAGACACAAGCAATATACAGCTTGATTTAGTACGTTTGTTAACAACCAATAGTTTATTTGTCGTTGGTGATGGTGATCAATCGATATATAGTTGGAGAGGGGCTAGTCCTGAGAGTATGAGTGACTTTGAGCTTGCATTCCATGGACGCAAACATGGCTGGGAAGGACTGTTGCCAACATCAGATAATGGAAACTTGATACAATACCTTGAACATATCACTGGAGAAGAAGAATGCTCTGAGAATTTATTGGAGGTTAACTCAGTATATCTCATGGAGAATTACAGATCAACAACCAACATTGTAAAAGCGGCCCAAAGAATTATATCAATATCTGATAAAAAGAATGATAAGGATGATGACAATAATACACAAGAGAATATCAGACGAGATATGAAACCAATGAGAGGTACTGGGCCAAGTCCCCGTGTCCTTGCCTGTAAAGATGCGAAAGCTGAGGCAAAGTTTGTGGTAAAGACTATCAACTCAATGGTTGACGGTGGTGATATATCTCCATCATCTACTGTAGCAATGATATATCGGACTAATGCCCAATCTCGTTTACTTGAGGAGGCATGTGTTGAACAGAATCTGCGCTATGTAGTCCGTGGTAGCTCTGGAACGTTCTACAAACGAGCAGAGATTCAAGACTGTATGTCTTTTCTCAAAATTATGTATAATGCCCGTGATAGATCAGCATGGTCTCGTGCAGTCAAGGCGCCAAGCAGAGGTGTCGGGCCGACATCGTTAAATGAGTTCTTTAGATATTGTGATGTTGTTACTGAGAAGTATGCAGAATCAGCGAGTAGTAGAGATGAGTTGCCTACCCCTCTAGATGTGATGATATCATTAGGTTCTGCCAATGATAGTATGGGAATGCTTATTTCTCCAATAGAAATCTTATCAACGAGATCTATGAATAGATTCATACCATTTGCTTCAAGTTTGAGCTCGTTGAAGAAAAAGGCCGAAGCATTACCCGTCTCCGACTTTCTATTGGCAGTTATTGATGACCTCGCTTTGAAGAGTCATTTCGATTCGATATCCAAAACAAGAGATGAATATGAGGATCGAATTAACAATGTCATGGAGCTAGTTCGTGCCGCAGAAAGGTATAAAGATGATGGACCATGTCTTGTGAAAGAATCAGAAGACGATATGCAAGAATCTCCGCTTGGCAACTTCCTTGATGATGTTGCTTTGATTGCAGACCTTACCCCTGATGAATCTGATTCAGAGGGAGATGCAAGAGGTAGAGTTGTTGCAAATTTAATGACAATACACTCTGCAAAAGGATTGGAGTTTGATGCAGTCTTTCTTGTAGGCAATGAGGAAGGCACTTTCCCCACACAACGAGCTATATCTGAAGGAGAAGGATCAATAGAGTTATCAGAAGAAAGACGTTTATGTTATGTGGCCATGACACGAGCCAAGACACATCTTATGCTAACTTGGAGGAGGGAGGTTTCATACTTTGCTGGTGCAGCTTTCAAGACAAGAGATGGCGATAGAAGCAGATTTCTTGATGCCTTGGTATCAAAGCCTAGCCACGGTGGAAGAACCAAGATTATTTCGTCAAGAAATGCTACACCCAAGAGAGCAAAGAATATTGGTTCCATGACAAAGAGAGAATTGCATACTGAAGCAAATCGTTATTTAAATAACAACCAGAGAGAATTGCACACAGTGTCCAACAATCGACCGTCAAACAAATCAACTTGGGGTGAGTGGGAACCATCAACTCATAAGAGAACAATCCAACAAACCCCTTCAATTCGATCTATGCATACTAATGCTGTAGAAGATAGGCATAAGATTCGTCCTGCATCGTCTCAACACAGCAACCAACCATTAAAGAAGAACAGTGATAGAAGACAAGTAATACCGTCCATACGAAGTCAGGAACGATTGAATGATAACAGGATATCATATCGTCCATCTCGTAAAGTCAATCTAAAACCACAGAAGTCGAATCATACACCTGCTAGGCGTGTATCGTCACCAATAGAAGATCTTCGAAGTGATGCGCCCCCTGATAATATGGACAGCACCATCTTCTTTCCCATAAACTCAAAGGTTAAGCATAAGCTGCATGGAGATGGAGTTGTCCTGTCTCCACCAAAGGGAGATGCTGAGTTTGTAGAGAAGATGCTAGTTCGGGTACAGTTTGATAACAATATGGAGTGGGATCTCACAATGGATGTTTTGGCTCATAGGTACTTATGATTGAACTTAAATTGTTAATATAATGACTCAATTATTAATTTCATAGTTTATATTATTCTGATTCTGAGCAGTTCTTGTCTCTTTCATATGCCATACATGTTCATAATGTTACTGCAATCAGAAAAGGTATAGAGGTCTAGACGATATCCACCACAAATTAATGGTCAAATTGGTATAAAAAGTATCCTCGAAAGAGCTAGCCTACGAGTGAGTGGTTTTCTCTACTCACATAATATTTGACGAATGTCTCATGAACGATGAACGTCAACTCACTAACAAAGCAGAGCTACTAACATCTGCTCTCATTAAACAACACCACTCGCTCTCCGACAGTAAATATAGTTCTCTAGTCCTGAAGTATTGAGCATGGATCGTCTTCGTCGTCGTAATATTATCTCATCTACTTGGTTTATACCACTGTTGTTAGTAGTATCTACACGAGCATTTATTCCAAGCCAGCTTATTGCAAAGACAACTCCATTGACAACGCATCAACCCATCACCTCACATCAGAGACATTATGTGCCATCACATCAGAGACAGACTACACAACTCACTTACATTGATGAGCGTATTGACATTGATGATGTGTTTATGCTCTCGGATGCAGTAGTAGTAGACAGAGGAGATACTGTACCCTACGGTACAAAAATACATCTCTTCAATGCCATGCTTGGTCTATCGATACCGATGCTACTCTTTGGTAAAACTATACCATTCATATCGTCTTTATCTCTAGTTGATAATCAGTTTTTACTTTCCAGTCTTATCATCGAGGGAAGTTTCATTGGCATGGTAATAGATAACTTAATCAATGGGTTTGGAAGATATATTGGTGAAGGATCAATGTTACGAAATCTGACACGTATTCGGTTAGCATTGCATGGACTCACCGTGCCGAGTATGTTCGTCCCCGCTATCGAGTTGGGCAAGCATGCTAGAATTATATCTAGTAGAGTATCAAGGTTTGCAATTGGCTTCTTTCTAAGTTATGCATTTGTCGAAGTGATTGAATGGTTGTTCTTGTATGATGTTGATGAATTGCAAGTTGTTGATAACAGTGACTTGGATTCAAAGAAGAACAATTCAAGATATATTGATGGTGTACTATCATACACATGTGGCAAAGTTGTCAAGTGCGTGGTTCCCGCTGTCACTTTGTGTCTATCCACAATGGCCATGGGTAATGTAATGAGAGTTCGTGGAGTAGCTGCCGGGCCGTGGTTACTCGGTGCTGGTGGTTTATCATTTGCCGCTTGCTCTTGTGGCCGTGCTGATGTTCAAGCATTTGGTGAGACGACTCAATTGACGATGACGATGGCTGCTTTAGCGTCAGCTGCTTCATCAGTTTGTTAGTGTGTTGAGATAGTATACGACATGTATCGTATGTATGTGTATTTGTATATACCATAGTTTGTGTAAGAGTGTAAGGTAATGTGTAATATTAAATGTAACCAAAGAATAGTATTCTATGTAATCTAGAGAACCTAAAGTCTACTACAAGTTATGCAGCAAAGTAATCTCCAGGAGTGGAAGTTCTTGCTCTAGCACTTTATCTTATCTTACTAAGCTTCTATTCAATACACTGATCTGCAATAAGCAATACAAACACAGATCTTCTAGTCTACAACTCATCTCTCACTTTGAAATCAACCTCATATGAGGGCAGCGTCACCAAACACCACTAAACAGTGTTGATGGGCATTACATCCTCTAAACACTCTTATACTCTTCAATGATTGCAAAGCTCTTCGATTGAAAGATACTTGGTGTTGTCCGCTTAACTATTTCATACATATCCTGCTCAGTAACAATACCGTGTCGACAAATCTCAGCAATTGCTGCATTCATAGCTGTTCTTGCCTTCTCTCGAACAAACCACGGAGTTCGACTTAACATTGTATCAAACATGATCTTAGTGTTTCCAGACCATTGCTGCGATTCTGATTCAACTTTCATGAAAGATGCGGCAGCGATGACTAAAGATAGACACACGATAAGGCGTAGGGATGACATTATTCTGTTGGATGTATATGTATTATCGATGGCAAGGCAGCATAGATGTTGTGTATGTTGTATTGATGTTTATCAATTGATTGCAACGCATGGTGAGCTTGACGTTCACTTACATAATATTTAGTTTTAGCGATCCGTTATATATGTCTTTGTGGTATCTTTTTGCAATCTAAATCAGCTGGGTGAGGAACAAAGATGTCGAGAGATTCGAGCTCATCTTTGTCTCGTCGGCATTATATAACCAAAACCGGGAGAATTATATATTATAGCATATTGATAATTAGTGTATAAATTTAGTATATATTATTGGCCTGGTTGTAGTGAAACTTATCATCATCATTGAGAGGATCGTCGAGAGGTGTCAAAATAATTTGGTGGTGTTCTTATTGATAGGCATATCTATACATACTTACCGTGATAATGGCAACCATTCTATGTTACATATACTTCCTTTTATTAATCCAAGAAGGGTATGCTTTCACAACGAGCGGAGCTGGAAAAACCATAAGTAGATCTCCCGTGTCAGAGAAAGCAGAATACCAACAGGGGGTAGAGATTGAATTACCAAATCTTGTATTGCTCTTTGATCGTATAACACAAGCATCGCCCTTGACAAAGCAGGTTATAGAACATGGAAATAATAGAGATGGAAGACTGGGTTTTGAGTTTGTTGATGATGAACATCCCGAAGTATTATGGAGGAAGGTTGAAAGTAACAAACGAAAGACTGTTCATAAAATTGAGAAGGCAGATAGCTTTCAGAATGTCAATGTACCTTTACTCAGGTTTAGATCAACAATCAAGGGCCCTTGCATTGGTCAGTATTTGTAACCATATGTGTGCATATCATATGCATTAATCTCAAGTTTCTCAATTCATATCCTTTTAGGAGAACGATTTAGTCACATCCTAACACATATTGATGAAAGGAAACAGTGGGATGATCAGGTCAAAGAGAACTATGAGATATATCCAATCGACCCAACTCACGATTACTGTCGATTGGATAACGCTATACTTTGTGATGAAGAGAGATTTGGAAAGTGCAAAAGAATTGGAGTTGGATATACTGAGACGAAACAAGGTATAATTGCACCGAGAGAGCAGCTCATACTCGGTGGAATGCAAGAGTATGAGAACGGAGCAACAGTATTGTGGGGGACAGAAATGAGTGAAAGTCAGAATCATCTATTCCCCGAGGGCAAACGTCACGTCCGAGCTCACTCTCATATGTTTGCAGCAACACTTGCACCTACGTCTCCAGATAGTTTTGATGTTGAGTATCTTCTTCAGATGGATGTGGGTGGTGGTCTTCCTTACTTTATGATAACTCCTGCAATCATTTCCACTGTCAAGAATCTCTTTAAGTATGTTGAAGATTACTATGCCGGTGGCGAGGGTAGCGAATTGGATATGTATCTCAAACAAAAGTTGTATGAGAGAGATGACGATTATGGTAAGATGGAGACTCTTTTGAAGGAAGGCGATATGGTAATCGATCATTCTCATCCTATTCTGCTCGATAACGAAAGTATTCTGTTTACACCATAAGAAACAGTGAACATAAGGAATACTAGGGCTTGCTAGGTAGAATATCTATATGTATGATAGACAAAATTAAACATCTTACACGAATACTTATATCTACTTGTTGTCACAATAGCACAACTAATCCAGTAGATGCGCGATAACATCCTAACGAAGTTTCTCCTTTAACTCTCGTATTTCAGATCTAGTTTGTTGAATGACTTGATTTCTTCTGTCTATTTGATCTTGCCGTTGTTGTTGCTCACGTTGTTTCTTATTCGCATCATATATAGACCTTTCTTGAGCACGCATTTCTGATGAAGGAACAAACGCTGTGCCATTCTCCTTTCCACTTCGTATTGACTTCCCTTGTTCTCTAAGTAATGGCTTGATAAAAGTTGATGCAGGCAATGGACGTGCTTTGAAAGTAGACGAAGGACGTTTCTCTTGAGATGATTTTGTAATTGAATCTTGACTCGACAGATGTCTCTTGGTTGGTTTGACATTCGAGGCTGAGCTTTTAATGAATGATTTGTTCTGTGCAGGATGAGGCTTGAATGCGTTGTTGCTCTTCCTCTTCGAACCGATAGCAGTAGAGTATCTCGGATCTGGCACTTCTGGCTCTGCCATGAAAGGAATGAAAGGATTTTCATCAGCTGCTGATGACTTGTGATGAGTCGCTGACAAGGAACGGTGTGGTGCTCGGGGTCTACTGGTGAATTCACTTGTTGATGAAGACGTTGAACTCGCATTGAGTCGATTTGAATGATCATCCATTGAGAGATAAGTCTCAAACTTCCGAGGTTCAATAATTGTCTCTTCTTCCTCTTCAACAGCCTCCATTGATGGTGGTGATATCCTCTCTTCAAGAATCTGCTCCTTCCTTTCCATACTTTGACGTACTCTTGAGACTTCTCTCTTTCTGTTCTCGGCAGCTCCTTTCAAACTTTCTAAGAAAGCACTTGAAGTTGAGCTAAAAGTCTGTTGATACGATGATAAATCTTCAAGTGATTGTCTACTATTTTCCAGTGTTTTCTTGTCGACCGGTGCTGGGGTATCTGACTGTTGTTCTTGATGTACAATTGATTGTTCAACCTCTTGAGTATCGATTGATTCGTTATTACTATCAGGTTGCTTTGTATTTCCTTGAAGTGATTGATCATCATCCAGTTCCTTTGAAGGTTGTTTCTGAACAGGTTGTTGTGATAGCACTTGAAATATGGATGACTTCTCTGTCTTGAGATCGATTGTGTCACTCGAGTTTGAAAGACTATTATCACTGTCAGCAGATAGATCAGATGAGCCAAGTTCACAATTATGTGGTGATGAGCCATCGCCACAGATTGGAGATAGAGAACTGTTGTCAATATTTGTCGGTGGTGCTGATTCTTTTGACCATCTTCGAGTATCGATGTTGGTACTCTCGTGCACTGTGGGCTGTAGAGTTGTTTCTTTTTTACCTTGGGCTTCAACTTCTTGTTCAGCATCGACACTATCATCGTCATAATCAAATGGATTGGACTGTTTGAGCTCGAGCATATTCTCCAACTCATCATTCCAGTACAGGTCTCGATGTCCAACTTGTTGTTCACAAGACGTCGACTGAAACTGAGACTTCTCTTCATTCACTTTTGCTGCATGGCTATTGTCAGTGCCGTCAACTGCACTTTGATTTGCTAAATCACATAAAGTCGCAGCTGTTGCCTGTTTACTATTATTCCCTAATAAAGTATGAGGTGCATGTCTCTGGATAAAACTGTCGTCAACCATAACATCAGAGCTTGCGAAAGTAAATTGATCATTTTGAAGTGGCTGTGTCTCCTCGAATGTAGCTTCTGGAAAGTATTTTGACTTCACAACTGCCTTGGACTTGATGCAATCATTCTTATGTACATTTTCGTCCACGGAGAGATCTTGTGATTCATTCGAATTATTGTTGCTATTGATCTGGTCCTCTTTGATATTATTTGACCCAATACCCTTCTGTTTCAACTCTCCAAGAACATTCTCATATCGCTGGTATTGAACACTTTGAATACCATTGGTGGCGTACGAAAGTGTGTCACCAACATCAATCTGACAAGCATCATCGCACAATCTGTTGCTATTACCGTCTTCCTCGTTTACATCAGTTTTGTATTGAGCTATATTTTTCAATGAATTGCCTTCCTCAACCTGGGATGAATCAGAACGACTAGAGAAGTAACTTGATATACTATCTCGCATCGTGTTAACATAGTCCTTGTTGATCTCGGTATCACTATCATCATCACTACTATCACTATCCAGGTAACCAAGTGCTCTCCCATCATCGCCATTACCAGGTGTTGAATCCTCTTGATCACTTTCATCAACATGCTGCTCGGGATCATATGCATCATTAATTGATTGGTCATAGAGTGAGTCATCCTGATCATCATTCGTATCTCCTTCATCTAACTCCCCCCAATTCTCAGGATGGCTCTCATTTCCTTCCTCTTCTTCTTTTAATGCACCCAGTTGCTTCGCTGGATCTTCCATTGCTGCCTCTTCTTTAGCTCCCCGAGTAGTCTGAACAGCTGTACTCATACCAATATTATTTATCCTACTTTCTTCTACTAACACTTCCTTGTTGGACTTAACAGAAGCACCTTTCTCAACCTCCATGGATAAATCAATATCATTTAACATACTACCCTTGGCAGTATTTGTATAATGTGTAGATTCATAATAATAATCTGTACTATTACTAGTAGAATCAAAGCTACTTGAATTATTATTACTACTATTAACAGGATGTGCCATTTGTAACTCCAAACTAACTGATTCATTCGATGATTGACGTATGCATGGATGTCGGAAGGCAGATGTTGCTGTATTACAATGGGTATTATTTGTTGTATCGGTTGTTTTAGTAGATTCTTCCACACCAAACAAGTTACTATCTTCTTCTTCAGGTAATGTAAACAACTGCTTCTTCTCTTCCTCGACAGGTAATGAATCCATTGTACCCAAGCCACAATCCTTCTTATTATTCTCTTCAGACCTACTACTACTTTTTTCATCCATGTTGGTTGAAGAAGACTTACAAGGTGTAGGTGCTAAGAAATTCTCTAGTTCTTCCATAGCCGAAGCACATGATGTACGAAATTTAGACCTCATTGGTGTTGTTTCTCCGCCACCGCCTGATAATGTTTGGAATGATTCATCCAACATGCTATCTTCGAGAAAGTTAGTATCATCGCGTTGTTGTTGATCAGTTGTTTGATTATTATAATTATTGATATGTACCATGCCGCCGATGTTCGATTTTAAATTGCCATTATCTATACTATCATCTATATCTCCTAATCTTTGACTACGATTATTGCCAGCAGCAGCAGTAGGTGAAACCAATAAACTATCATCTGGTGATGATGTATCAGTATCGACATCGAATGATTTATTATCTGTAAACGACATCTTTATTTATATCTCCTCTGAGAAATTCTGAACTAATAATATGAATATACTTGCCTACAAAGTAAATACCGCTAGAGTATTATATATATTACAACAGATTATATTAATAAAGTAAACTAATTCAAACTGCACCATCGCCCAGGTTATAAGATTATAAGACCATCGCCTCTGTGCAAACATCTAACTTCTAACAACGGCATCTCAAAATATCCGAGGCCTATAGTTTTCTTGAGATGATTTTGAGTGAGTCCAATCTGAGCTAAGCAGTAGCTGAAAGACTTAACTTGTATTACTATATATGATTTTTTCTTCATAGTTACTTAATACTACATTTTCTGTAGGACAAGCTCAATACATGATTCATACATTAT
>Ga0214480_101296_pt1 | contig 10915 bp, 5 predicted proteins | sample M1_20Mar14CPVII9_3_FD_165042 | JGI IMG/M metagenome (GOLD analysis project Ga0214480, IMG submission 165042) | Marine eukaryotic communities from Monterey Bay, California, United States - M1_20Mar14CPVII9sort6BwellE17 | ecosystem: Environmental > Aquatic > Marine > Unclassified | place: USA...
GTGGTAGTATTCACATTTGCAAATATTGTAGGAGGATAGGTCTGGATTATGATCCTGTGTTGATATTATACTGACCATTGTTGCTATTGAGCTAGCGTAGTAGAAGATAGGGGGCTCAGCGTCATGGCGAAAAAGTCTTAGCGAAAAATTGTGATGAGATTGAGGGGCAGAGCTTTTCAACTTTGCAAGGTAGCTACCTCATAATTTACTTATCAATTACCTTGGAATATACAATATGAAGTTGGGGGGCTGTTTGTCCCCCAATCTTCAGAGAATCATACATAAAGAGTGGGACATTTTCAGGGAATAATACTACACGGAGAAAATATGCCGAATACACCGAGCAAGAAAATAAAGGAATTACGGTTTTGAGTAACGCTAATCCCCTCAATTCCAATCATTTTTCAAGTTAAAATTGCAAAGCATACAATCGAGCAAACAGCACAGCTACTAAGCATTAGCGTGGATAGAAGAGGAGGAATATAACCAAAGATGGAAGACCTATTCAATATGTTGTCGTCATCGGCACGAATTGATAAGTCAAAGCGCAAGAAGAAGAAGACAAAGATACCAATAATAAATAATACGATTATGCATCAATCACAAGATGATGATATCAGTGTTGTTGATGATACCAGTATCAACAGCAATACAAACCACAAAGAAGATGATGATGAACCAAAGAAGAAACGTCCAAAGAAACAACATTCCACTAAAAAGTTAAAACAGATACATAATGAAGAAATAGCAGCATTCCGTCGTAGAATGGGTATACGTATCTCTAATGATAATAAACATGAAATGAATATAAATTTATTAGATCCTATATCTAGTTTTAGTAATTGGAAATGTCCATCTTGGTGGAGTATGTATGGTAGTGTTCATAACAATAGTAGTATGAAAGGTAACAATGGCATAAAAGGTGATAACAACATCAGCAAGGCAATAAAATTATTCAACAATATACATCAAACAATACTAACTAACATTGAATACGGCAAATGGAATGAACCAACACCAATACAAATGCAATCATTACCATCATTAATGGAACGTCGTGATGTTATGGGATGTGCTCCTACTGGTTCCGGGAAGAGTGGTGCGTTCATTCTGCCATTGATTATGATTGGTAAATGCTCGGAAGAGATTTATTACAATCAAAAACAACAGCAGCAGCAGTTGATTGATACTGCTGATGTTAATGAGAAGATGGCTAATAATGAGAAAGACAAGAAGAGAAAGAAGAAGAAGAAAAAGTCAACCAACAAGGACAATAACTTGCAAGGTCAAATTCGTACAATTCTCCTAGCACCATCAAGAGAATTAGCATCTCAATTACATCGTGAGATAATACGTCTATCAACTAACATACCAAATGGTAAATTTACATGTATCACGTTATCAAAGTCCAATGTCGGATTAGCAACATCGAATACATTGGGTAGTGGTAATACTGGATTAGATTGTTTAGTATCGACGCCATTACGATTGGTGGAGTGTTTAGAACATGGAATGAAGTTGAATGGTGTGCGATTGTTGGTTTTGGATGAAGCTGATCGTTTATTGGATGCTAGTGATGGACGTAATAGTGGTGGTAGTAATAATAGTAGCGGTAGTGGTGATAAGAAGAAGAAGTGGAAGAAGGACAAGAAGAAGAAGCACGATGATGATAGTGATAGTGATAACGAGGATAAAAGTGAAGATGAAGGAGAAGAAGATACCAACATCAACAACAATACAAAGCAACAACAACAGTCAGGATCATCCCAATCACGAACCTTCCTACAACAGATTGATTCCATATTAACTAATATACCAAATTCTGCAACACGTGCACTCTTCTCGGCGACACTTGGTCCATCGGTACGTCATTTATCGGAAAGTATATTACGATCGCCCATTGATATTAGTACCGGTATACATGCCAAGACTGGTGGTAACTCGGCCGCGGGTGGTGTTGCTAGTGAATATATACAGCAGGAATTGAAATTTGTTGGTAGAGAGGAAGGAAAGGTAATGTTTATTATATGTGTATGACTTTGAAATCCATTCGTATCGTATTCTTGATATGCCTTTTGCTCATTCTGCATTCCCCATTCTTCTCAATTGTTAAACCATTTTAAAAAGCTACTTGCTATTCGACAGTTAGTTTCACAAGGTATTAAACCTCCAGTACTTATATTCATGCAAAGTAAGGATCGTGCCCAAGCATTATTCGGTGAGCTACTATATGACGGGATACATGTCGATGTCATACACGCGGGTCGATCTCATTCCCATCGTGAATTGGCAGTACAAAAGTTCCGTAGAGGTGAAACGTGGGTACTAATATGTACTGATTTGGTAGCAAGGGGTGTAGATTTCAAGGCTGTGAACATGGTAATCAATTATGATTTACCATCCGAGGGTGTTACATATGTGCATAGGATTGGTCGTACGGGTAGAGCAGGACGACAGGGTAGAGCAATAACCTTCTTTACTGAAGCGGACTTTGATAATTTGAGAACTATTGCAAATGTTATGAGATTGAGTGGTTGTCAAATTCCACAGTGGATGTTAAGTATGAAGAAGAAGCAGCAGACATCTCTTGCACCAAAACATAGGGGAGATATTGATACAACTCCAAGGTATGATAAGAAGAAAAGGAGGAGGAATGGCAACAAGAAGTGATTGAAACTCTATGACAAATGGCAGGAACCAGTTTTAGGAACTACAGTACGATGGTAAATTTCAATGTTACTGTCAACTTGATTTACTTTATCCCTTTTAACGTGACATACCATTGTCTGGTATATACTTCCTCTCTTGTTATAATACATACTATCCCTTGCATCTCTCTCCTTCTCAGCTTCAGTATTCTTCGTTTTATCGCCAAAAATACAACACACCTCTGCTGAGTTGTTTAGAGTGTGTACGTATGCAGTTGAACAACTCATATAGAACAAAACAAATTGATGCGGTGAGCGGTGAGCAGAGAGTAAGCTATATCATTATAATCTACAGGTGTGAGTGTGTGTTAGGGGTGTGATATTATATTCGTCGTTTGTTCCTTCCTAAGTCTAGAGAGGTCTAACATTCCTTTTTTTCCTACTTTCTTCCTTCCTCTGGGTCTACATTACATTGCAATACTTATCGTCGCCTCTAGCTGTCCAATATAACATTACTACTAAAAAAAATACTCACATAAATAGCTATGAAGTCGTCATCGTCAATCCTTATAGCAGCAGCAACAACAACGACATGTTCTCAAGCCTTCGTCACTTCTCCATCTAGAATGTCTTCACCCTCTTCCTTAAACATGGGCCTCTTTGATGGTGTAAAGGAAGCATTCGGTGCCGCTGATGGTATGGGTGAATTAGATGGAGATAGAGAAACGCCGATCGATCGTTGGATGGGATGGAATGCAAAGACAGAAGATTCCACAAAAGCAGAATCTATTAGCAAAGGTATGTGTATATGTTAAATATTATATTTGTATATAGTTAGTTTATGCTGAATGATACGACATCTCATTAATGATACAATTTTCATAAAACAAACAGCTCCTACAGACTTTATTGATTCGATGGATACAGAAAATTACGTCACCACTACACTTTCGAAACCAATGGGTATTGTCTTTGAGGAGAATGATTCTGATTTAGGTGGTATATTCGTTCTTGAAATAACCGAGGGAAGTTCAGCTGAATCAGATGGTACAATACGACCGGGTGATCAATTAGTATCAGTGGGAGAGACGAAGGTTACGGGATTACAATTCGAGGATGCATTAGGTACGATTATTGATAGTAAGGATGATAAGGTGAAGTTAAACTTCTTCCGAGGACCGGCTAAGTTCTTGTATGGACCTGCTGGAGCTTCACAAGAATGGTTAGATGACTTTATCAAAGAAGAAAAGAAGGTTGAGGCGAGTGCTTAGAAGAGGTAGACGTACCTACTGTCATTTTGGGATGATAAAGTTGCTAGTATTATGTATGTGTAGATAATGCCTGATGTTATTTTTTGAGTTCGGTAACTTATTCGCTATGAGTAGATGTAGACTATGCTCTGTTTCGCTTTTAATGAGCCATATATTTGATACTTCCTTAATCCTTACCTACATGTACTCACACTCGAACTAAAACAGCGCCATCACACATACACTCTATCTCGAGCACTCCGGGGATACCGCTTGTGAGATGAGAGAAGCTATGGGTGGTAAACCTAAGCTTTTTTAGGTTAGACCCCATTTAGGGACGATTTTCAGCACCTCATAGCTCCATCAATATTGATCCCCATGATACGTTTGAGGGCACCATCGTAATCTACTGCTTCTGTAGATTCCGAATCATCTATCATTTATGTTTGTACGATGAGTATTGATAGCACGACATAGACATGAAGTAGGACCTACTCTCAACTTTGACCGATATTCTGGGGTAAGCATTTTTGCCCAAAATATCCCCACCTCGGTTTTTGAGGGGTAAATTGACCCTAGTTCAACATATTTTCTCGGGGACAAAATGGGCAAAAGTTTAGGGGGGTAAAATATCAATTTCATTTTTTGGCCTATTTTATTGGGTCTTCATTCCACTCCGAACCTCTACTACTAACGAGAGCCCATATTATGCTTGTTTGCTATCAGTAGACGAATACTAGTGTTAATAGAGTACATAGGAACGTTATTCATTGCTGGTTAGGCTCCTCTACACGTCCTAATAGTTATAATATATCTCCCACCTACGGTATCTATTTTACGTATCCTCCTCTTATCATCGTCACAACTGAATAGATCTATTGGCTATTATCATATCCATAAACATATAATATACATCGGACAATACATTATATATACCGGCCGATACAAGCGCTAAGAGATATATACATCTTATTATGGCGGACGATATCACCTTTGAGCAAAGGATAAGAGGCATATCTGAATACTCATGTCGATACAATATCCATGAGTATTGTATGGCCTCTATGTTGCGATTCCAACCAAGTAGTAGTACAAAAGATGATAGAGTAGGACAGCTAGATACGTTTGTAAAGCGGGTTATTAAAGGTGGACATGGTGCATCTAGGAAAAGGGACAAGGGATGGAGGCAGAACAAGGTGGGTGGTAAGGTGTATGGTGGGGTAAATGTGGATGGAGATATTAATAATATCAATGCTCTACAATGGCACCGAAAGAAGTATGGGAGGAACGATACAACGACATCATATACTACAGTACCTCAGCCTGATAATGTGATACACCAAGCAAGATATTATACATGTGGCAAAGATACAATAGGTGTAAAGAAACAACATGAGATCATCCGCCATGTAACTGGTACCGATACCTCCCTATTACAATCTGCACGAGAGAGACGAGGAGCTATATGGAAGAAGTTTATGAATGGTGATAGTTGCAATGATGCAAAAGACTATGCTTTGTTGGATATGGTAGATTTGATTAATAAATTTCATGTACAGTTAGCGGTAGAGCCGCTAGAAGATGATGAAATGGAATCATATGATGTGTTAACATCATCAGACACATATATCGAGGCAATGAAGCAGTTGATACTACTGTTGCAATGTTCTCATGTTTTAGAACCGAGTGGAGATATCAGCATCCTCAAGAGAATGAGTAAGAGGATTATGTCGGCGTCGGGTACTGAGAGTGATATGTCGGATGATAATGTTGAGACTGAGTTAGAATCAAAAAAGAGGAAGGCCGCGGTCACACAACAACCAAAGTTACGGAGGACACGCCGATCATTTTCTTCTTCTGCAGATGATAATGAGGAAGAGAAGGAGGAGGAGGAAGAGGTCGTGACCGATGGACGACCATCGGAACCAACATTTGATCTTAGTATCTTTGATAAAGGAGTACTAGAAAAATTGTGGTTTGATGATCATAACACATGGGAAGTTGGACGTCGTGAATTAGTATTGCAATGTGCTATGAAAAATGTACCTCTTAGTGTTGTAAATCATGCACTCAATAAGTGGTATGGTTCAGAAGGAGCAACTGATAAGAAGGTTATAATATACTCGATCTTCGAATATAATAGTATCAAGAAACTACCATTGACAATCAAGACAAGACTATCATACAACTTTGATGCGATTAGAGAAAGGATTAGAAAGGAGACTCCTGCGTGGCATCCGTGGCCACTTCAGACAGATAAGCAACTGATACAATGGGTCAGTGATGGGCACCACTACATTCGAGGTGAACAACTTGTTCGTATGTATGAAAGAGGAGATAGGGATCAGGTTATGACATATGCGGCAGCGGCAATCATCCGGCATGCTATCTTTGCCTTCAATATATCATTATCATCCTTCCCCGCTATGCTTGCTGTCTTTGCAGTCCTTTGTATTGGGCGGCCACTTATGACGAAGGAGTTCTTTAGTGTTAGAACAATACGCAATCATATCATGCGGTTATGTATCATCGATGCTTACTTTCTGTCGAAAAAGTACGAGGATACCTTCCTTGCAAAGCAACGATTCGGGTATAAGAGGTTCTTCTATACATCTACAGATGATACTAAGCACGGTAAACATTACAATAGTCATGTAGTAATAAGGACGGGTGATGCTGGGTTTGACGAGGGCGACGAGAAGAATGATGGATTCTATATAAATCCTTTCTTCGATTGTATCTCTACTCGGCAGTCGGTATCCAAGGATAACAAGTCAAATGCACATCACAATGTAGAAGTATTGCAGGAGCATTGTACAAATGATGAGGTATTTGCTCATTATAACGGAAATACCTCGGACAACGCCGCAGAGTCGGAAGCAGTAGAGACTGAGAAGATTTGTCAAGAGTACTTTATAGACAATGCCAAGGGAGATCTCAATGAGGTGTATGGTATTTTGAAAAAGCATATTGTTCATATGGACCCGTTCCATTGCTGTAATCTTGCTATCCAGCACTGCAGTGAGAAAGGACTTGGCGAGACAGACAAGGGGAATAGCAGGCAAATACACCATCGTCAGTGCATGCAGGCTCTTCATGATATTGTCATATGTGACCCTGACATGGCTCAATCAATATGTGATCAAGTACTAAAAGAATATGAGAGCCCAGAAGGACTGCTCAAGTATACAATCAAGACAATGCGAGAGCGTATGCAAAGGTGGCTAGTTAATGGGAGGAACGCAAAGCACATCTTGGAAGGGTTTGATCTTTATCTACACGATGCCCCGTCGAACTTTTGGGTATGCTGGGCTACGAAGTATCTTCCTCTTGTAACTGGTTGGAAGAAGACTGTATTAGAAGAAATCATTCGATACTTCATGATGGACGATATCATTGTTGCTTTGCAGTTCGAGGCTGAGCTTGTGGACTACTTTGAAGTCACATATCAATGGCATGCATACCCTGGCGAGCTATGTACATTACCAGGATTCCGTACAATGGAGTTGCATAATTTGTTATTTGATTTTATCATACCATTTTGGGAGAGCGCCCGTACAAACCCCGAAGATCGTTTCCCCAAGACATATGCACGTATCAAGAAGATGGAGGAGAAATCAAGAGACAAACACGATGATTTGTTGAATGATAAGGCCATGCTGAAGAGAGACCAAATCATGTTTGGTATCCAAGCTGGATATGATGAGATCTCCAAGTTGTACCAAAGACTCCTCAAGGCTCCCATGATCTTCTTGGCAGTAATGGATCCCGAGAAAGGTCCATCTATCTTCCGTGCTATCCTTGCCATTGTCTCCGAAGCTGAGCTTGATATTAATCGAGCCGATAAACAGTATGATGACCCTCAAAGTCATTATGCGTCCAATGTTCCCAGTGAGAATCTTGAATGGGGAGACTTCTTATATGAAGGTGAGGATACCAGGCCGGTCGAAGAGCAAAAGTGGTATGATTGGTTGGTGGAGGATAAAGATATGCTTGTCCATTGGTTTCAACAACTTGGTTGGTGTAGAAGTGTTATATTGGATGAGTTGAAGATGTTGAGTAGTGAGAGGGAGGTCCATCCAAAGCGGAAAGCAGACTCTTCGACCCGACTCCGTGATTTCTTCTCTGTATATCCCATCATATTCACCTCACTTCGGGCCGTGTTTGCACTACTACCGTCTGCATCGCGTATTGTTGAATCGGCTCATGGTATCATGCGCCATAGTTATGATCCACAAGTTCCTGCAGAGTATACAAATGGTAAGATGCGATATATGATGAACAAGGGATATCAAATGAATGCAGCACGGAGGAAATATATCAGGGAACTTACCGCCGAGGCCAATTCACAAGCTGAGCAACCAAAGAAACGAAAAGCTGCCAAGCATTCAGATAGAAAAGAGACAGTAGAGATGTTGGGTAAGCAATTGATGGAATTGATTGAACTCTACTCCCCCGACAAAATAGCTGCCTTACCTGATAACATTCAGAGGAAGATTAAAATCGGAAGAATCAACAAAATGGATGCAAAGATCCAAGAGACTGAGCTGTTAAGGAAGAAGAATGAAAGAGCCGAAGGTGTACGTGCAAGGAGAGATGAATCAAGGGGTGAGGTAGATTTAGAAGTATTTGGGCAAGAGGCAAGACAACAAACTACACAACATGATAAAGATTTTGAGATGGGTGCCGGCTCTCGTGATCATACAAATTTCTTGAAGAAGAAAGTACTTACCAAGACTTACTGGAGAGATATCAGTATTGTACCAACTAATATATTCAAGACGGATGTGTTCCGAGTTTTCCCAGAGTTTGAATCTGATGCGGCTTGGGGTGTTGGGAAAACGAAAATGTTAGAGAACTCTAAATCTGGAGAAGCATATGATCTTGGTAAGTATATGGAACTGATTAAGAAACTCTCAGAAGACAGGGAAGGCAAAGTGAAGAATACAATCAATGATAAAGACTTATCTGATATGTCCGAGGCCGATATATTGAGAGAGTTCATCCATATTGATGACGCTGTCCACAGACAAAACGCTACTGTGGCCAACGACGCCAAGAAGACCAAGTTGAAGAACATATTTGGTATGTTTGGTACCAATCCGTCCGACCGAACACGTTACACAGCCGAATATGCGTATGCAGCACAAAGAGAACGTGAAGATGAAGAGCAGGATGATGTTGAAATGGAGTGAATAGAGGTAATAACATACATATGAGTAGACGATAATAAATAATTGACAATAGTAGATACACTTGCTTCTCAACTTACCTTGAACTCCATTGAAATCTGATTGTTGTGTATTGTAGCATTATATGTGTACCGTGTGTACATACCAACCATGTGTGCATACCATTCGATGATGTGGCTGTATGGTGGGTATAAACTCTAGCTCAATCCATCTAACATTTCACTTAAAAAAACACCTACTCCACCCACTATTAATAACTCATAATAACATTGTTTGTATACCCAATAACCGACACTAAAACACCAATATACCTCAACTAATACCAAAAAACACTTCTGTAATTAGTTTTGACGTTGTATGACGGATAGACGACCTCCTATACCAATATATATAGTGAATCAACACGAAATAACAAGCCCTCGTACCAATACACAAAAGTGCACTACCACACGCTTAAAATACCGGGCCAACGAATACACCACGCTTTTATATGTATATGAACATTAATCTACCAAGAGGGTTGCGTCTGAAATCATCCCATTGGTGTCGTATACCACTTTATAATTTGTTGGTAATTTGCACTAAAATTCAACCACAATCGATCATCTCAACTAATTAGGCATCCACTGACTTACATATATCACTATCTGACGGTAATTACTTGTTGTATATATTCACAAGATATAAGGAACGCGCTATTAGATGAGTAGAGCCGAGTATACATCACATATGGTATATTATTCACTTGATGATGTGTGATAATGCAAATTTCACACACATTTTAAAAAAATGTAAATTCGACCACGTAGACGTAGTGCCGAATATAAACCGATGGTATGACGAGAAAGATGACATCCTCAGGTTTCTACAGAGCCACTGGTCGACCTCTCACGTCGCGTACTTGCTGAGCATCGGCCTTCTAAAGTTCGTGCTATTTCATGGTCTCATAATTTCTTGAATTTTATTTTTATCCCCTAGGGGTCTCGAGATTAATTTACCCCAAACTATCCCAAAGGTGAATTAATGAGCTCTCTCCTCCTTTTATCTCGTATACAGCTCACCATACACCAATAATAAAACAACCAAGCATCATATCCACTAGTATACTACCCAATGAACATATATATGCAGTTTGGCTGTATAGTTTAACCCCTAAGGGGCTCTGCATATCCTAGAAAGCCAATTTAGACCATTTTACTTAGTGTTCACTAACAAACAATATAGCCATATAACTAGACAAATATGGACATTCAGAATATTCTGCTTTACAGTTATACTCTATGCACTATACCGAATCAGATCCTGAACTATGAACAAAAAGTCAAATTTTAATTTGTGTTAGACCATAATAGGGTTTACTACCCATAGAAGCGATAGTCAGAAATTAATTGGTGGTCGTTGTTGATGATGTCTTTTTTGCCTGGGCGGATAGATAAATAAATAAATAGGCTATCATATTATTGTAGAGTTGCAGTCCATTAGTTATCACTTTACTAATTTACTGATTAAATCAGTAGTAGCACCGGCGGCAGTATGCTGTGATTGGGATAGTTTACACATTAGTTGATTCAGTTTTTATAATTCGGTTCAAAGATCAATAAGCAGCTTTGATTCGGTTCCTTGGGTTATAGCACGGATAGAGTTAAGTATCGATTGAGGCTGAGATTTAGATTAAAGGTATTACATTTTTACAACACAATCAAAATGCAACAACAACAGTCACCACTTCATATACCCAAGGTAGATTCATCACATTTTTTCAACATCAATGAGCCTACCCCTACCAAAAGCAATCGGCAACACCAAAATATACGGCGGAACCTAC
>Ga0214480_101297_pt1 | contig 10910 bp, 7 predicted proteins | sample M1_20Mar14CPVII9_3_FD_165042 | JGI IMG/M metagenome (GOLD analysis project Ga0214480, IMG submission 165042) | Marine eukaryotic communities from Monterey Bay, California, United States - M1_20Mar14CPVII9sort6BwellE17 | ecosystem: Environmental > Aquatic > Marine > Unclassified | place: USA...
AGTTACGATTCAACATCGGGGATAAAGTGTCGTGTCAAGTGGGTATGGATGAATGGCAAGTAGGATCCATTATCCAATTACTATACAAAGAGAGAGGCCAGACATTCCCTTATCAAATCATGTTGAATAGAGACTTGAGTTTGATATCTGCACCTTTCGATGAAGATTCGTGTATTAAGAAGACCACAGAAACGCATTCTCTGCGTTTCAAAGTCGGAGAAAGAGTAGCTTGCAAATATGGTGCTTGGACACATGGTACTGTTATAAACCTTTGGCTATTTGACTCGACGGTAGGTATACATCAGCCTTATCAGGTCCAGTTAGATGACGGCACACTAATATATGCACCCGTAGATTTAAATGGATGCATCCAACAATCCATTCCCGGTATAGATCCAAAGAATATATCTTCGCAACCAAGTGATGAAGAAGACAGTATTGATGTTAAACTCAAAACATATACAACACAGCTAAAAGATATGGGAATAGTCGATGTAATATCAGAAGAGTTGAGATTCAATCCTGGGGATCGAGTTGAATGCAAGGTTAATGAAACTGACCATGGAGTTGCTTGGACACAAGGCGTGGTTATCAAGTTATGGTATAATCACGATCCAGAGATATATCCGTATCAAATTCGTCTAGATTCCAAAAGACTCGTATACGCTCCGATGGATTGTGACACATATATCAGAGCATCTAGTTGCGATCATCCATCTGATCTATTTGTCGATGAGAATGACCCTTTGTTCATGGATCCTCAAGTTAAAGAAAATGACTGTCCAATCTGCCTCCTACCTATGAATCTCGAGCTAAGTATCTTCCAACCTTGTTGTTCTAAAACAATATGCAAGGGATGTCTCGTTGCGGCTTCCAATAATGATAATGGCAATTGTGCAACTCTTTGTCCACTATGTTGTACCGCTGGTTCTCGTGGGGGTAAGGAAACACTGGAACAGTTGAGTAAGAGTTCTGAAACTGATCCCCAAGTTATGATTACACTTGCTAAGTTTTATAAAAATGGAGATCAGGGTCATCCTTTTGATTATTCTAAGGCATTCCAATTAAGTAAACATGCAGTGGAATTGGGATCAACAGATTCGTATCATCAGATAGGTTGGCATTATTGGACTGGAAATGGAGTTGATAGGGATATTGACAAAGCGAAATATTACTTTGAGTTATCAGCAATGAATGGAAATCTTTGTGGAAGGGAAAATTGCGCAATCATGGAGTTTGATGATGGAAATCCTTGGAGAGGATATAAGCATTATTGTATTGCATCAAAGTTTGGATTGACAAGAGGCTTAAAACGTGTTAAACAGGGATATAAAGAGGGATTTATATCCAAAGAGGAATTCACTGATGTGCTCCGAGGACATCAAAAGACGATTCTCGAAAGATCAAGTAGTCAGAGGGATGAAGCCGCCGTGCAACATGCTTATGATGAAAGAGCTAGGTATACTAACGAGGAATGGAAATCTGTTGAGCTTTGGAGATCATACCGCATTAGATAATGCTTAAATGAAGACAGAGGTATTTGACACATAGCCTTAATGTGTATCTGAATATAACGCCACTGAAATTTGCAGCTTATACACCCAATTACTATCACTTACTTTGATTGATTATTCTTTTTACTACTCCCCAATAAAGAAGAACGAGGATGCAATAATTGACGAGAATTTCTCCTCTTTGGCTTGATGAAGCTAACTGAACTCAAACTTTCATTTCCACTTACTGACACGGAACCACTGCCACAGAATGATGCAGTCGGAGAGAAGGAGCCAGATTGATTATTCTTGCCCGTACTGCGCCTTCTATTGTTGTTGTTATTTTTAGCCGGAAACAGTCTTGTTTTGGTACATTGTAACTCAAATGGAATTGTTGTAAGGGTAGAGGTACGAGACAATGGGGTAGTTGATTCATTATTGAGTTTGAGTTGAGGCCCGTCGTTTTGCACTTCAATGTTTTCAGGGAGATCAATTGAGCTTGGAACATGTCGATTATTTGCCGAAGCATGCTTTGACCAGGGCCTCCTTGAAATAGATTTTGACTTTGTATCGTCTAACAGCTTTCTGATGCAATCCAACTCATCTCCCAAACTTGCGAGCTTGGTGTTGTACTCGTGGTTGTCTTCGGGAGGAGCAGTGACATGTGTAGTATTGATTATTGGCTTCATTATACTGTTTGTTTGTGTGGCAATCTCATTACCTCCGTCAAATCTTTGCAGAGAAACCTGATTAGACGGTAGTACACTACTCTCTTTACGGCTTGAAAATGAATATGTACTGCTAAAGTTGGTGTGTCGTGTACTTGTCACTTGATTGTGTTTGTTCGTTACAGGCTTGCTCTCGATTGTTGGGAATGCCTGATAAGTACTTTGCATGTGTTGTGTGTTCAAAAGAGACCTGGCAGTGTTACTCTTCAATTCGAGGTTCGAGTTACTCGACACATTATTATTCTTTGTTGTCTTATTACTTTGTTTTGGCGACACAGTTAATACCTTGTACAATGGTTCATCTTCTTTCCCAACAACCAAACGTTTAGGAGACTTGTCATCCTCTGTTGTTTTAATAATTGAGCTGAAAGATACTCTTTTCTCAACAAGCTTTTCATCGATTGCAGCCTTGGATACTACTGCTTGTACACCTCTTTCATTTGTTTCGGGTTTGCTCTTGACTTGAACTTGTGTTCCACAGGTTGACACGGCAACTTTCTTCTTACTGACTTCCTGAGATGAAGAATTCCTAGGGAATATACTATTATCCTTGTATGCCGGGAGTTCAAGTGGAGAACTTAACAGCTTGTTGTCAGCTTCGGAAAGCAATCTATGTGATGCACTGACAGCGCGCTCTTCTTGACGATTGTGTAGGTGAGGTACATTGTTAGATTGATTTGTTGGATAATCTTCTGTAGTGCGATCGATATTTGTTTTATCAATAGACACTTTCAACATCTCTTCTTCTACATTTCGCACAAAGTCGTTGGTCGAGGAAGAAGATCGTGACGCCTCTGCTGCTGTTTCTCGAGACATTGTTGTTTCAACACTCAGCATAGTAGGAAGAGATGTTGTATGTTCAATTGACAGCGAAGGGATTGAACATAATGTGTCATTGACAGAAAGTGATGGGACCGAGCAGCTCATTGAATCATCTATTTGCAATGATGGTATAGAACACGAAGTGCCATCGGCATGAATAGACTCCTCGTCGGCCATTTTGTTTACAAGCCTATAGCCTCGTTTAAGACGTAACTTTCTTTGTATGTACCGTCAATCTTACTACTGTTCTTTTATGTTGCCGACTCACATTCAACATCTCATAGGTTTGACCTACGACTTAGTGCGAACACGTGTCAGTGTCGATAACTCCCTCATCATTATACAACTTGTTATTGTCTTACTTTTATACGTAGGTATTTTTAGGTTTGTATCGCACTCACTCTTAATTTTCATTTTCATGGAGACACTTCACTTCATTCCAGCTGCGGTTGATTTAAGTAATACTTTAAACACCTAGGCGTTCATCCTTGCTAATTGCACGCCTTGCTTCTTTAAAGCAACAGCATCAACTAATTGCTTTTCGCAACTAATTGGCTAGAATGTCCTCGTCGTCTGCAAACGAGAACTGGGTATTAGGCGTTACGCTCGGCCTGCTCGGGAGTATAGCAATCAATACAGGCAATAACATCCAGTCGCTCGGACTAAAATCATTGCAAAACGAGAAGATTGCATCCGAAGAAGAGATAGTCGTGCAGAAGAAGCGAGCTCCATCATTGCCCAGCCTCAAGTTTCGATCGCCTATCAAACAAAAGAAGGAATCTGCAAAGCATCAATTAAAGCCCTGGTTATCTCCTGTTCCCACGCCCAAAACTGCACCTTCACACATTCTAGATGACGAGTCAGAGTTTGTAGTCGTCAAAGTGGCCAAGAAGTCTCCAGTTCAGTCCATTACTTGGTTGATTGGTACAATCATCTTTGTCACTGGTAGTCTCCTCAACTTTGCTTCGTATGCATTTGCAGCTCAGTCTTTGCTGGCATCTCTCGAGAGTGTACAATTTGTAACCAACCTACTCTTTGGAAAGTTCTTGCTTGGTGCTCACGTTGATCAGACAATGATGGCAGGTACATGTCTCACAGTTACGGGTACAGTCATGGCCGTACAGTTCAGTTCAAAGGAAACACTCGAGTTGGACACCGAAGATATGAAGGCACTGTATCTCAATCCAGCATACTTGATTTACCTTGGTGTAATGTGTTTCTTCCTTGTAATACTGCAAGTGGTATATATCAAACTGAAGAAGCGACAAGATAATAACAAAGCAGTCAAGCATTCTGAAATCATCATGCCATGTGTATATGCAGTATCAAGTGCTTTGGTGGGCACCCAAAGTGTCGTCCAAGCCAAGGTCCTAGCCGAGTTGTTAGCTGTCCAAAGTAGTGGTGCTGAAAACATATTCCAATCTTGGTTTACATATGTAACCTTGGTAGCTTGGATCATCACGGCAGGTATTTGGCTAAAGCGACTCAATGATGCCCTCAAGACATTCAACCCACTATTCATCATTCCACTCTTACAGTGTGGCTTCATCTTCTTTGCCATCGTTTCTGGTGGAATCTTCTTTCAAGAGTTCAACAGTTTTTCATTGAACCAATGGTGTGGCTTTTGGTTTGGTATAATTGTCATGTTCTCAGGCCTTATACTACTGACTCCAAAGCCATCAACCTCATCCAGTGACGACAAACTCCATGAGCAATTTGTTGAGCTAATTGAAAAGAGATCGGGGAGTATGTCATCAATAGAGCGTGCACCTTGTAGTCCTCACCCATCTCCTTGCCCAAGCTTAGCTTTCCAAGAAGATGCAATCAATGACCAGTCGCCTACAAGACGTACTCCTCGGCTTTCGAAAGAGAATGTCAGTAATTTCGCAAAGGAGGCCGTCAACGACATTGTACAGACTTCTAAACATGTCTTCAGTGGAGATCCTAGCTCAAGGGCGATCTCAGAAGCCATGATGGCAAATACTCAAGACGCTGGGGTCAGGAGGAAGAGACGAGCCGCCTTGGAAAAGCTTCTTGTCCTCATCAAGGGTGAGTGTTGATGATATCTTGCTGTTGTTATCACCACATTGTCTTCACTAACATGTATATCTTTCCCCTGTTGTTTACACTCATTTTAATGAAACAGACAACCCCATTGACTCATATGGGTACAATCAAGAGATCACATCTCTCATTCAAGAGCTCAAGCTTGATTTTGCAACGAATACACTTCCTACACCTTCAAAGGTAGACATGAGGGATATGGCTCGTCATTTAGCCAGAAACACGGAACGTTTACAAAGTGAAATATTGATTGAGATAGAAAATAGTAGATCCCCAATGCCTCCTAGCGTTTCACGAGATCTCACAGATAGATTTGACAACACATCAAAGACATACACACCACTTTCATGATCTTGAGGTTCTTTCATACTCTGAAGTGCTTTGTGTGAGTAGAAGAGTGCTGTACAGACATGAGAGTGCACTGTTGTCAACACAAGAAATCCAGTAGAAAGATTGATGAGCCAAGTATAGACAGGTTGTTGTGTATTGTTGTATCAGTAGAAACTATCTTTAGAATGATTATTGTTGTATCAAATGCCTTCACTCCTTTACTGTAGAAAGGGACGCCCCTGCAATAACTCGCCTGCAAACAGCCCTCAGTGCATGTTGCTGACTCTCACTGTTTGCGTATACCTGATAAATATGCACATGTATAGTCGCTCAAAGCATGGTATGAAACTAATTGTTCCTTAGTCATCATACTACTCTCCATCCAAACAGACACCTTCATAGACTGTCAAGCCGTTAGAATTCTTGATACCATCATTTGCACCTTTACGTAGTAGATACTCAGCAAGAGTAACATGTTTATACTCGTACAAGTAGTGTAAGGATGTATTACCTCCATTGTTTTGTGCATTGATATTTGCTCCTCGTCTCAACATGAATTTAGCCAGCTTTTTACTACCCTGTTGACATGCAAGGATTAGGAGAGTATTGCCGTGTTGATCACGAGTCTCGACTGACAAACCCTCAGTATCAAGAACCTTTTCAAGCTCTGTTATATTGTGATTCTTTACCGCCAAGACGGCCCGTGCAACATTATCAATAGGACGACGAACTTCCTCAATGTCTGCCAAAACATTCACATCACGTTTATTATTGTCAACAATAAGAGCTTGATCATTCTCCTCATCAATCCTCTTCTCCGATGGTTTAGACACAGGAATCTGTAGAATCTCGTCGAGTGATTGTTGTTGAGACTTGGTAAGCATGGATTCAATAGCCTTCTTTTGTTGCCTGTATGTTTTGGCCAATCGCAACCTCTCAGTAGTGAGATCAGGAATGAATATTGATTTAGGCTTGGTCTCAAACTGCTGTGGATCAGGTTGATACTTTAGTTCCTTCACTGCATTGACAGTGAAGTGTCTTTCTTGAAGCTTCTTGAAATGTGACTGTCCTGTTCCTCTTTGAACATTTCGTTTGGTAAGGCTAAAGTCTCCAATAATTGTCTCGCTCCGTGGAAGTCGTTTCCAACCATCACCTCGTGTACTTGTATGAGTCTCATCCCGATAACGTTTGCAGTTGAGCTTGAGTTTAGGAATGTTTTGTTTGGGTTCAGGTGGTTGTGGCGGAGAAGGTGGTGAAGGAGAAGGTGTGGATAATTGTGTCGATTCAAGAAGAGCAGTAGACTTTGTTGCTTGGTCTTTAATATCAACTTCGTCCTCTTCAGTGTTGGCATCAATGTTCAACAACTGTTCTTCTGAAATGCTCAGCTTTCGAGCTACGGCTTTCAAGAAGCTTGTATTCTTCAGTAGTAGGTTTGCAAGCTGTTCAAGAGTTTCCTCTTCACCATCCTCCTTCACTATTGAAGTAGTAGGCAACTCAACATCACATGGAATCTTGGCTACTTGGTTTACGAGAGAAGAATTGCCATCCACCATAGAATCAGGAATAGCGATCGAGCCTTCGCTCACAACATCATCAATATCACCTTCGTATTCATCCTTTACGGACTTCTCAATCCTGGCAATACGCGCTTTCAATCTCTCTTCAACAATTTCTTCGGCAGCCTTCATCTTGAGAGCCAAGTCCAGTCGTTTTTGCTCAGCTTCCTTGGCAGCTTGTGTGAACCGTTCTTCTTCACGGTATGAACTAATGCTCTTCCTACTCACAAAGACTGAATTATAAGCACTCATATGAGTTGCAAATAGATATGGCTCGTTGAGTGTTCCTTCACCATCACTCTCGGCAATGTAATGGTAATCGGCAGCAGTACGGACTCTTGAAAGATATTCAGTACATGGCTCAGTAGCTCTGTGCGTCAAAACATCTGTAATTGCTGGACGATTAGGCGAGGCAGCAGACTCACTAATACCATACACAGTGCTTGATATGGTGCTATCATATTCAACCACATTGGCATAAGTCTTGACTCGAAAGCCATCTTGATTATACTCGTTCACCTCGCGACAGTGATAGACTTGGCCGTCTGCATTTCTAGGAGCATCCTTCCAATCCTCATATGTAGCTGCACTATCTAAAACGACAATAGGTGGTGGAAGTAAGGTATCAAATCGCGACTTTAAAGGATTGTTCATCAAGCTTGTGCATGGTATGTGAATATGTGGAATAGTTCCATCGACCAACTCATGCTCGGCAAATGGAGGTGAGATATACCCCTTATCCACAGCAATACAATCCGGGGCAAGGACTGGACTCTCAAATGCTAAACTGTTCAACACAGTAATACAGTTTCCTTTCTGTGGACCAAGTGACTTGTATTGAAACGATGCGGTAGCTTGAGATATATCCAAGCTATCAGGATATTTGATATCCTCGGCTGATGGCCAAATAGGGAAGCTCGGATCAGGATTATCATCCACAAGTGGTTCTGTTAATCTCCAAATACCCCGCTTGCCAATTGCAACATGCCCCGGACAAATGGTGTTGGAATATGGCGAGCAGCCTGTAATTCTCATTGATAGCGGAGGAGTAATAGAGGGTGGTATTTCAATTTGCTGTTGCTGAGCCATATCAAAGACTCGTTCAACACCACCTTCCTCATTATCACTCGACAATTGACTTAGCTTTGCTCTCAAGTTTAGTAACGAATCGTGAGCTTTAGTTGCAGCTGCAGTCAAGACACTGGACGAATTGATTGGTACCGACGACGACAACTTCTTGTTGAATGAATCAAATTCACTATCCGACAAGGTAAACGTTCTCATACTTCCATTACATGGATTGTAGACTTCGTACATCCACATATTATTGGCGGCATCATCTTCTTCATTATCACATATCATTGATATTGATACTGTCAGAGATGTCGACGGCAGTTGTTCATTAGACACGAGTTGCAACTTGACTTTGGTAGGCTTTGTGTAAGGGCAAATGTATCGACTGATGGGACCTCGTTCCTCAATAATGGTATTGTCTTCTACAATACAATCGCCTATTTCTGGAACATCTTCATCAAACTTCTTTGTTGCAATGTGAAGTGGTACAGATTGGACTTGACCATTTCTACACAATACTTGATTGTAATGTTCACTACAAGCCGCTGAATCTGGATTGTCCTTTTGTAAATGATTCCAAAAGTCCTTCACATCAAGCTTGAATGTCGTCTTCATTAACTCTTTATTCGATCTTTTGAGTGAACGAGCATTCTCAGCAGAAATATGCCTTTCCAAAAGATCATGTAACGCATGCCCATACTCCTCTTCTTCCTCATCAGATGACGATGGCAATACATCTTTCTCCTCTTCACTCGCTATATTATCCGTCGGCAGTCGTAGGTGCTTTAGTTTTTCATATAGTCGTTCTGCCCTCTTCTTCTTCACCTTCATGATTCGTTCATCACACCTATACTTCTTTCGTAGGACAGATGTTTTGAGCTCGGGTTTAGGCTCAGATTCTTTAGCCGATCTCTGTCGCTGCTTGGATGGTGTATTGCGTTTCTTTGACATTTGGTAAAAATCACGTTCAATGGTACGACGAGTAATCATGGCTGGTTCTGCAGTTGTGTCATGTTGAGCTTCTCGTCGTTTAGGTTTTACAACAGTAGACGAGTCACCGACCGTCGAGCGTTGAAAGGGACTTGTCGATAGTGAAGAGTGTACTGCATTTTTATTCTTTCCAATTTGCTGATGTCCTTTTCTAAAGGACGTAGGGTTGGATTTGTCTACTGGAAATGATTTGATAGTCTCAACAGCATCGTGGATAATCTTTTCACGGTTCTTCCAATCCTTCACTGGTGATATCTTTTTAGTTGGTGTCGGTGGCGATTGATTAAGACTCTTTGACTTATTGGCAAGTGGAGTTGTTCTACTCTTGGATATTGGACTGATACTAGATGAAGGGAGGCCCTTATTTGCACTACCATGCTTGAGTTTCTCTACCCGTTCCTTGGCAGCAAGTGTCCTAGCATTGTCCTGTCGTAAGTCGTTAGTATATAACACTCAGAAGGCCAAACAAAGTAGCAATCGGAATTGTCGGACTTACCTGACGTCTTTTATTGGACTCACGTAGAATCTTACGAGTCTTAAATTCGCAGTCGGCAATGAAGCTTTGTAGATCATCATCGAGTTCCACCATGCTTAATATATTATTATATCATTCCCCCCAATTTACTCATCGAATATTCATTAAAGACAGGCGCAATGGAAATCTCCCTTAGGTGAATTTATTTTGCACTCTTGTCATTTTTTTTTATCCTACGTACGTAGGCATTCTGACACGATGTGAAAGTATTTCAGAAAACGTGATAACAGGTTACGCAATGCACAGTGTTGGTTCTAGAAGAAGTACGTCGCGATTACAACGCCAAGCTTCGATTAAAGAAACCTCTTCTCAATTTTCAGTAGCCAATAAATCAAATTATAATGATAAAACTGCCAATACTACTGCCAACAATGTAACATCCATTAAATCAAACACTCATACAAATGACACCAATAGGTTACAACATCTTCGAGATACATTCATGTTAGATGACAATGATTTGCAAGATATTCACCAAGCCTTTTGCTACATGGCCAAAACTAAACTATCTCAATCCACTACTGCAGCAAAATCAAAGCAAATCAAGAAGAAGACTCGTCGACAGAAGGCGTGGGAGATTCCTGATGACACAGTTACTCTATCACTTTCAGACTTCTTTGCTACATTCCAACCCGCACAAAGAACTAACAACGGAGGATATTTTGACTCTATATTTGATTTGACAGGCACCAAAGATTTACATGCCATGACATATACCGAGTTTGTAGAAGGAATGTGTACATTCTGTACGTTTAAACTTGATGATTTGATACGTTTCATCTTCTTCATACTTGATAAAGAGAAGAGTGGATTGATACCAAGATTCCAACTACTACGTTTTGTTGAATCAATTCATGGAGGAAAGAAGATACAAGTATTTGAAAAGGCAATACTACCTCCTTCTACGAATGATATAGCCGATGCTAATGATATCCCATTAGTATCATTTCCATCTCCACAAAAGACAACTACTACCACCACAATACATTTACCAACTGCAGAACGTCAACAATCATCAGTAAACTATCAACAACTGAAACAATTATGTATTGATTATCCAACATTATTGGAACCAATGTTATTATTTCAAACTAAGCTGAGACGACGTATCATGGGTGAATTTTGGTGGAAGAAGAAGGAGAGTATGATTATAAAAGAACAACATCGTATACTGACGTTGGAGAAGAAGGAAGATGAGAAGAAGGATACAAAGAAGATAAAAATGTCAATTGGAAGTTTGTTTCGTAGAGTACTCTCCTTTGATATGAGGAGTACGTGGAAGAAATGATGGCCATGATGCCAATGGATGTTAGGAGGT
>Ga0214480_101298_pt1 | contig 10882 bp, 5 predicted proteins | sample M1_20Mar14CPVII9_3_FD_165042 | JGI IMG/M metagenome (GOLD analysis project Ga0214480, IMG submission 165042) | Marine eukaryotic communities from Monterey Bay, California, United States - M1_20Mar14CPVII9sort6BwellE17 | ecosystem: Environmental > Aquatic > Marine > Unclassified | place: USA...
TCCCGTTTATTGCAATGTATGGTGAAGTACGTTGAATCGCCGTTTTGTTGAGGATTTACACCTCTTTTAACCTGGTCTCATAAGTAGGAATAATAGTAAAGAACCAAGTAATCTGTAAAGAATACACGTATATCAGTCTAGGGATATACAACGATAGCCTCTGCAGTCTATTGACGCTGTATACTATGTCGGATAACGAACGATAATCCACTGTCGTTGACAAACTTACTAGGGTGTGGCAGATCTGCCACACTCAGTCTACTTATTCCTCTGTAGAATTATCTTGTGTCTGTGTACACAATCTATCAAATTCACCTGTGGCAAATCTGCCACAGCTTGCTACTTAGTGGAATATTTACTGCGGCAGATTGCCACAGCTCAAATTGTGTAACATTTGACTGTGGCAGATCTGCAGCACTCAATTTACTTAACTAACTAAAGTTAGTTTCTTTTCAAGTACAGCAGATCTGCCACAGTCTTGTCGTAGTCTTTCCACACATTTCATGTTTAGTTTGGTGTGGCAGATCTGCCACACCCTAGTAAATTTACTAACAAAATTTCAAGGTATCGTAGGATAGGATAGGTATGAAAAAGAAATCTCTAAGTCGTCTGAAAATAGGGTAAGTACATTAAGGCCAGGGAAGGCCACTGTTGGTTCTTTCCTGTACCTACATTTTTAGTGATCATATGGAGTAGTTACTTGTTACTTTATATCTATTTCTATTCTAGAACTAAGTTGATAAAGACACCCGTTGAATAATATTATGAGTGCTAAACGACCAAAAACTGAAGATGCTATCACAAATTATGATATGAGCAAAGTTCATCCTCCTTCTTTGAGCCCTATGCACAATGCTACAATTCCTATAGAATCTCAAAGTTCTTTTCAAGGTCCACAGGATAAGCCGATTGCAAACATTGCGAACAAGAATGAAAGTAGAGATGCAGCATCTTGGGTGGGATGCCAAGTAGATGCTATTTTTTCTCCGGTTTTGAGTTTTTTGCAAGCCGACTCTGATGATAGGGGGATGATGCCAGCAGCAAAGAAAACAAATCAGGTGAGTTAGGTGAGTTATCTCTACGTCAAGCGCCATAGGATGTATTTAAGTTAACTTTTCTCTTTGTACCCAGAAACAATGCGACCTCGAACAAAAGGGCATTAACTTGGCTATCCCAGATGAAAATCGTAGGGTGGATGAAACGATGTTAGATCATTTCAAGGTTGGTGTTATGAAAGATACTGCACCGCGTGATAATCTTGTCAGTAAAGATCTGGATGAAGTTGATGAAGATGATTTCAATCCTTACCTCTTTATCAAATGCTTGCCTCCTTATCAACATACTATACCTCCTGAATGGATCCATCGTCCTAAAGTTCTCCCCCCACACAATCTCCTTCCAACTCCTCCTATATGTCTTGTCTTGGATCTTGATGAAACTCTTGTGCACTGTACAATTGAGCCTATTGCTAACCCTGATATGGTTTTCCCTGTTAATTTTAATGGAGCGGAGTACCAAGTGCATGTTCTATGTAGACCATTCTTGCAGGAATTTCTCGAGGCAGTTTCCAGCCAATTTGAAGTGGTAATATTCACTGCCAGTCAACAGGTCTATGCGGATAAGCTCTTGGATATGATAGATCCTGGTGAGTTTCAATATTGGAAGGTTGTTCATCCTTATCTTACGTGTTCTGACTATGTATTTGTTTTGATAAGAGGGCAAATTCATCCGTCATCGAATTTTTCGTGATGGCTGTCTTCCTGTGGAAGGGAATTTCCTGAAAGACCTCTCGATCCTTGGTCGTGATTTATCGAGGGCTGTCCTCGTTGATAACAGTCCGCATGCTTTTGGGTATCAAATAGATAATGGTATCCCTATCGAAAGCTGGTTTGATGATCCTGCTGATAAAGAGTTGCTAAAACTGGAATTATTTTTAAGGACTTTGCATTCAGTAGACGACGTCAGGGACGTGTTGCGAAAAACGTTCCAGATTCACAAATTAGTACTGGAAGCATGACACAACACATTAAGATATAACTCCTATAAGGTAAAAGTTTTATTAAGATGTAACTCCTCTAAAGGTAAAATTGTCGAAGCTTAGCTAAACCGAAACGGCACGATTTACGGAAATTTGCTCATCAGAATAATTTGTGGCATGCTTTCTCTCAAAGATTGGGTTTATCAAGAAGCATTCTTCTTTGGCGTATGTTTTTCCATGCCTCCTCTACCTCTTCCTTAAAACTGATGTTGTCTAAACGAATGTTTGTCGTCTCAATACGAACTTCTTCTGTCTCATTCTCTAAGTCTTTCGTTCTTGTTTCTTGAATAGATGCTCGTTTGATGTAGAAGTAGCTCAGCTTGTCGTTTTCCTCTACTCTCTGCTGAATTTCCCCTTTGAGTTTATGAAGTTTATTTGTCTCATGTTGGATAAATTCTATGTTGTTCTGCATACATTGTTTGATCACCGAGATTTTGACAGATGCATTGGTTGCTTCTACTAGAGGTGAAAATGCTTTCTCCATTTTTGTTTTGTATTGTAGAGAGAAGTTGTCTCGTCTATTTTTGCTGATAAAAAAGGGACAGATGTATTCTGACAGATTCACTTTTAATCCAATATTAGTTTAGTTTAGCCGCAACCCGTGCTTTTGCTTCTATCTATAGGTTACCCAAAGTAGATGTCATTGAGATTAGCTATCTTTCCTAAGTTGTGTAAGAGCATGTACCGTCAGTCTCTCATTGTTGCAGTACACAGCAGATTGAAATCAAAATTTAGGTCACGAATACTAAGACGTGATTTTTCAAAAAAAATTCGAAAGGGGTGTACGCAAAAGTACTGTGCATATTGTCCAAGAGAAATTTGCAATTCTTTAAACAACTCTAGACTCCATTTATTAATGATTTGAATGATATCTTGTATTATGTGTAGCAGCAAGGGCAAGAAGGGTTCACTAAGGGTTGTGCACATTGCCAAGAACCAATTTGTAAGATTGCTGGCCGACTTATGATCATCCCAAAGTACAGAAGAGTAGTTAAGTGTATGTAAACGCGTGATATATATATATATATAATATATGTCTAGTACAGCATGAGTACAGTATTGTTGTCAAAATATATAATATATGTCGAAATCTTACCTAGACAATAGATGGTAAGCTCCTATTACACACGCGGCTTGAAGAGGTATATGGGATGTTTCTCCTCCTATACTGTCAGGCCACTAGGTGATATCTCCCCATGATATAAAGGCCGGCCGTGCATTGACAAACTTAGCCCTAGTGAGATTTTTCCTAAAATAGGACAATAATGTTTAAAAAGGGGCCGCCACCTGCCCGGGCGAGAAAATACCCTATTGATGTACCTATGTCTGGTGTTTGGTCGGTGTTTGGCCATACAATACATCATCAAAATTGGTATAAGTTTAGACATAAACTTCAGGTTGTAAACTTCTATTGTTGAGATAATGTTTATGTATAAACTATGAAGTTCATTTATAAACTATCAAGTTCTTAGATTTTTGCTGTAAACTTTCAATAGTTTAACTGTTGTAATAGATAGCGTAAAGCGTATGTACTACTTATCGCCCCCTCCACCCAAAGCTGCCGCTTAGCACCCAAATTATATCCATTAATGCCCTATAATATCACTGCAACTATTGGTTTATCTCGGTTCATCAATCGTCAATTTTACAACCAACAATAATGCACATTATTGCATAGATTAATGAGTAACCCACCCTCCTCGATCCATTAACAACAACTGCATAAAATATAACTTAACTTTCAAGGAGGATTATTTATGTTAAAATGATGAGATTATTTGGCTTTGATATTGGTATAAATTTGATCAATAACTCTACAGGCCACAGGAGGGAATAATAACAACAATTGTTATATATATATAAGAGATTCTACTGCATATTTAGATCACATGATATGCACAAGATATTATGTTTGTCATCCTGCCATACAAATGAAAAAGGACGGGGGTGTTGGGGCAGCCCTATTGAGATACTGAAGGTGTTACAAATCGAAATAAACGCAGAGCAATGGATGTTGGATTGCAGTAAGCTCGTATGATACACGCTGCTCCTATCTCATCGTAGTCCAGCAGAAGAAACATTGTTACTCCAAACAGGATGTGACAACTGACGAGAATAGAAAGAAACGGCAGCAGAAGAACATCTTGATTGCTACCCTCCGTGGATATTCCATATTTATGCAAAAGCATCACTCCTGACACACAACAAGCCACGGGACGTGTATAGGAAGCAGACGTCTCCTCTGAAATGCTCTGATTGATGTCCTACAGCAAACCCTGCTGGCCTAGAACTCATACTTTGTGGAGAGCTCATGCAGTAAGCAATAACGATCAATGCAAAAAATGAATTAAACAAGGCCAACACTAACAACGCCTTCTACTTCCTCAAGAATGCATTCCATGCTTCGTCTCATCCGTCAACAGCTGTCATTCAACGCCTTTATGGCCTCTATACACAGTCTCTGGCAACGATAGAGCCTGAGAAGATGACTGATGCGAGAGGTTGTGCCCGAACATACATCCTGATCGCCCGTTGGAGCAAGTGGCGATACTGTAATGATGCCTTTATTCTGCTAGATCCACTGCTGATATCAATATTGTTGACTCATATTGTAAAAACAAACTCTCTCTTGCACAACAGAAAGTAGCTACCAACAAACAAGATGAGGATGACACTGAGGGAAGGGGCGGTTTATGCTTTACAAACAAACCAGGTCACAGTCGGCTCTCCACCTTCGGGTGGAAACCAGCTGAGGCCCCACCCCATCGAAATGAGTCCGTCTAGAGTGGATCATCCTTCTGCGTACAAGTCACCAATGGGGGCACCTCACCTTAAGGGGAATATAATAAGTTGAATTGTATTAAAGGTAGTATCGACAATGTCAAAGCCAGTTCTACCGCTGCACAATGCACAATATAATATCAAGAAAGTTAACCACCAGTCGAATTAAGGTTGTATCGGTGTGGCACAGGCAGTTCTACCTATAGGAAGTAGCAGTATAACAACACGTCAAAGATAAGTGTTAGAAGTTGGGGGTTAGTTATAGGATGGTGTTTGAAGAATGTACGCTTCTAGAGACGTCAACGGCGTACTGCCTCCCACAACGGCGATACGTTTCGTAGGCGTCAAGGCGAACTGGAGTGTGAGAGAAATGCATTACTGCTGAATCAGGCTCAGAGGGCAGCATCTTTAATTACTTGAAAGTGAGCGCATGTCTCCTCCAGAGTCATCCCGTTATCTTCTCCGATTGGTGAGTGCTGATCAGGGTGATATTGGAAGGCCATTATCTTTAGCCTTCACTTCATCAGAGGTGTGATCTTCAATCCGATGAGTTTTAGTGCACTGAAATTGAGGTCCTCTATTACGATTATGTCTTGGCGGGGGTATTGCGTCTTGGAGGAGAAGGCGGTGGTTGAGGAGGCTGATACCCGCGTTCTCCTATCCTTGGCATTAACGGCCTCTCGGATACGTGTTACTTCGATCGAGAATATGAGCTACTATTGTCTTCCACCAAGTTGAGTCTAATGCACACAGTAGCAGTCCTTTATCAATTAGTGAGAATAATTTCAATTACACAAAATGCAGAAGAGATCAGTTAGTAACTCGAATTGGGTGGCAGCTATACTGAAGTCACCTTAAGTGTAATCTTCAAAAATTCGTAAATGTAATATCCGATTGCAGTACTAGGAATTTTCTCTAAACATGCGGGCCCAAGGCCATTGAAGAGAACATGGATTCCTTCATTTTTGCCGACATGATATAGCCCACTGAACATGTTCGAGTATTTAGCATCATTTTCATTTCTTTTCCCGACATTTATGCTTTGCATTTGCATGCGACGACGAATCACATCAAGTGGATGAGCTGATGCTTGAGCAGCTGCACCACCAAGTGCACCAAGGAGGAGCAACGATAATGTACCAACAGGGCCAATGTACATTTCCCACCTTTTTTTCAGAGTTTCGTAAACCATAAATTCAACACCAACATAAGGAAACATAGCAATTAATGTAGGACCAAGACCACGATAAAGGCCCTTTAAACCAGAGCTAAAATACACTAAAGAAAGAGCATCTGTAATAGACCCGCATCTGTCCGGATACAGCGTTAGCATTGTCTTAACAACTTCAAGGGGATAAACAATTGCAGCAGCTACCATGCCAGCAATACCACCTGCAAAAAGCCGAGCTCCTGCATGAAGTGAACCAGAGCTGACACCAGCAGCAAGTCCTACACCTGCTAACAGCATCTTCCTTTTCACAAACTCATACACAAGAAACTGGGTTCCTCGGCTTGGAGCAACTTTGAGACAGTTTGCACCATTGCCTTTGAACATGCCACGCAATCCTTCTCTTTTCCATGTATTTGCGAGTTCACTTGTCATAGATGTGCATTGATCGCCTCGACACATCATGACAGTGGAAACCATTTCAATTGGAGCACAAAATGTTCTTGATAAAATTCCAGCAATGGCGCCAGCATATACCAATTTTGCACCTTGTGCAGCGGGTGTACTAACGTCTGATAACCAACTTGTTAGAATGGCACCAAGAGCCACAACTACTGCTAGTAAAGGAATCGCCTTTGAAAATAGAAGTACACCACTGCTAGCGGAGCCAGAGCAAACTCGAGCCAGAGGGATTTTAAGGGCATTTGCCTCAACGGCATTGGCATCTTCTGTGTAGTGCAATTGAGTAGTTGACATAGCATTTGCCCGCTTTCTGGTGCCATTGTCTACCATAGCATTTGCAGATGGCACAGTGAATCCTCGAACAACGACAGGGAAAGTCAGTTGAGTAAAAAGAACGATTTGCAACAATTGCATGAAAGCTAAGCGTATGTACTAAGTTTAAATAATTAGGACGAAGTTAAAGTTTTCATACTATGTAGAGGGTACCTTTTTAGATAGTAATTACCTATAGTTTTTCCACCTTTAGGCTAAGACCCATTTCTGTCAATGATAATTTTTGCCTCATTTCCATCATAATTTTTGCCTAATTTACGTCTGTCCGTAGTAAAAATTAGGCTTGAGCGCCGATTATAAGCGATGTGCGCTGGTATAATTCCTACGTAGCGTATCTTGCGTAGGGAATTTTTGAGTTTGAGCAGGGGTATCCTCTAAGGAAAATGCTGCAAATGTTAGATATGAAGATGTTCAAATCAATGATATATAACCATTGCAATATTGTATATGACGTAGAATTGCACGAGGAATTCATATATGCAACTGTTTTCGGCCGCCGATCAATGGTTTTTAAGCTAGAAAGTATCTGAATAGGCCGCCTATGTAGGCTACTAAGTAAAATTTTGCAAGGTCCTTTAATCGCGACACCGGTCAACATATGAACTACAAATATGTTTAAGAACAGCCTTATGCAATTTTAGGCCAATATTCCTGTTCAATTTATTGCAATGGCCGATCATTCGACATTTTTTTTGAGTGAGGGCCACTGTGTAAAATGAAGCGGTATCTTTTTCTCAAACTCAAAAATTACATGGATACCGCCAACGCACATCACTTATTGACAGACTGCTTTTTGACTTCTGCATAATTTTTTATAATTTTTTGCTACAACGGCAGCTCCCCTACACTCTCTCTTGTCGTCAGCCGCGGTCATACAATGTTCTACGATCCCAAGGATATAGGAGATGATAGAGAACATTAGTCTGCTTACATTAGATGTGAAGATTATGTGGTCGGCGGCAATGTAGGCTGCACAATAGACAAGTAGAATATTTTTTATGTCGGCATCACTCTCTTACTATGTTGCTAGCATGATTATATGATCAACCAATGGGTGTAATGGTATTGTTGAGGATCAGGCTTAATCTTTAGGTATCATAGTATGAAGAAGCGGCCTGGTTAGATTTGTTGGCAAGGTATATTGTCTGCTACACCACTAACAAGATGATATTGCAATTGTTCATCTACTAATAATATTGATAAAACTAATGATATAGTATATCCCAGCATCTATTATTATATTAGGAGGTGCTTATCTAACTAGATATGTCGCCGGTAATAAGGCAGGATAGGCACTCCCTACCACATAGGCCATGTATTCCACCATTGTTGATAGCAACAACAACAAAATTCAGTTTTTAGGTAGGCTGTAGAAGTAGAAGTATTTGTATTTTATAGGCTACAGATAGATTTAGACAATAGGGAATGCGGATCATTTGGATAAGGACCTTAAGATGATGAGGCTGCCAAGGTGTCTAGTGAATCATACCATGGCCGCCGCTAGATAGGTCGTAGTAGAGGAGTTGCCATTGCAATTATTTTGTTGTTGTAAAGGGCAAAGATACCGTAAATTAGGCAAAAATTATGCTTCAAAACCCCCTTGCCGTTTCTTGCATTTCGAGGAGGTTTTGAAGCATAATTTTTGCATAATTTTTTTGGAAGACAGGCAGACCAAAATTAGGCAAAAATTACGCTAAAATTAGGCAAAAATTATCATTGACAGAAAGGGTCTAAGCTTTTTTGTTAGTCAGGTACACCGTCTGTCTGTCTGTTAGGTACACATAGTGGGGTGGCCATGCTCAGCACACCCTGTCCGGCACTCAGGGGTTAATATTAAGGTTAATGTGAGATGCCTCCCCAAAAGCAGATGCATGTCTTGCTGATGTTATGGATCGACTTGCTTTTTTTATTATTTCTCTATAAGTCTGAAAATATTGCATAAATGTATATATATGAAATATCATCATATATGTATACATATGAAATTTCATATATCTACACATATGAAAATACCGCAGCATATCATTGCATATTGTTCATATGTCAAGACATATGAAACGCAAATTGTCTTATATGTACATATATGAAATTCATATATCTATACATATGCAATCAGTTTTCACTATAGTGGAAAACTCCAAGGGGTGTGGGGATTGTATTTTTGTCTATCTGTGCAAAAAACACAGTGGTATCCTAATTTGAGATGGGTATCTTTTTATGCAATGACATATCAACAATCATATGTAAAGAGGGGTTTGCCGTGCTGATATTAATATATCTACCATACCCATGGTAACCTATGATATATATCAAATTAATATTAGTTGGTTTCGACAATCACTGCCGTGTCATCCATAACGCCTTGATTTCTCACCAATCATCATTATCACAACGTTCTTCATTAATGATCTCCCTCTATTTACTGCAATTGAATGAGATACGTTGCAATGCATTGGTGTTAATTTAGTGGAACAATACACGGTGTAATGTATGGATTGGATTATGATAATAAGCCGAGATGTGCATTGCAAAATTATTCAATTTAATAACGGAAAGGATATTTGTAGATCAAACACAACATCACACACATCAATTTATTGAGGTCGTGCTTGTATGAGTATGAATACGATTCTTCAACAATTGTAAACATAATAGAACAAGTTAATGTTGCCAGCTATATTCTTTATATTTTTAGATGGACTTTACCGCTCTCTCCTATCCAATTTGTTAATCAATTATGTCATGTGATATCATATTATTATTTGCATTACTGTCTCACAAATCTTCGCATGTGGTGGTGCTGTTCTGTCCCCTGCCTCGTCCCTCCTCCTCTCATGATAGAATAAGTATCACCCTCTGTCATAAATATTATATCACTCTGTTAGTTATAGTTTTATCCATTGTTCACCTTTATCCAATATGCCCAATGTACAATTTATAAGAAATAATATCTCTAGTAAAAGACCATGTTGTAGTTGTATTCTAATTCCATCACTACTACATATTGCTTTACACTGCCTCTACATTAGCTTCTTTCTCCTCCAACTTGCTTGCATCAGAAAATCTGCGCTTGTCAGAATAGATATTGGCAATGTCTAACATGCTTAGATTTTTTATTGGCGCATCTTTAAAACAACTCAATGGATTTGGTATTCCTTCTGTTTTCATACGTTCAATCACTGATCTAACGTGATATAATAGCGTCAGCATATCTCTATCCATACTCTCGCTCCATCATAGGCTTCACAGCACTCACCGATACATACGATTGTTGCAACTGTCAAATAAGAATATGAAGTTGCAATAGACGGAGGGCGATGAGTTTGAGATGCCACAACAACAACAACGTTATCTCTTACCACTAATTATAAGTATATATCCATCGATACATGGTGATCGGCGCCATCATCAATACTCATCAGAAGTACTCATATGTCCCATAGATCAACTGATTTAGATGGACTTTAATGCCCCGGAGGTGGACCCATTTTTCACCTTACAATGTCCCTTCATTTTGGTTTTTAAGTTGAGTTTGGGACATTAATGCCCTATTTTTATTGAACATTGGGGCTTACTGATCCTGCACTTTAAGGGTTCTATCGAATTCATTTGCTCTAGGTAATTCTTCACTGAGAATCATAAATTGACTATGTACCAATTTAGTCTACGTGCAAATTTCACCGTTTTTTCCTTTCGCCACTCAGTAGGTACTATGCTACTACTAATTGCCTACTAACCTACAAGTAACCCGGCGTTATCTATCCCTCAACTAGCCATCGTATGAAGCAGGCGTATTATCTATCGTTCGACGAGGTGGTATACGGTTAGTTGGTGTAGTTTAAATCATTAATATACACAGCTACAAAATCTTACCTTCTATTATCGATGTGCAACGTCGATCAGCCTCTCCACGCCGCCACCAAGCTATAGGAATAATGGGTTGGCATGACATCAATACGGTTGTTAGTATTCTACAACAATAGTGGTTTATCAATTTGCAATAGCCACGGCCAATTACATATAGTACACGCACTCACCTTTCGTCGTTATTGACCAAACATTGATGTGCATATCGTCATCGATAATAATGAATTGCAATT
>Ga0214480_101299_pt1 | contig 10880 bp, 8 predicted proteins | sample M1_20Mar14CPVII9_3_FD_165042 | JGI IMG/M metagenome (GOLD analysis project Ga0214480, IMG submission 165042) | Marine eukaryotic communities from Monterey Bay, California, United States - M1_20Mar14CPVII9sort6BwellE17 | ecosystem: Environmental > Aquatic > Marine > Unclassified | place: USA...
CCTCTTAGACCTCATATTACCATCGTAGTGCTCTTTAGCTAATGAAAACTTCTAGGGTTAGGGCAAAGATACCGCATGAGCGATCGGCGGGGGTACTACGTCCAGAAAGAGACAAGTAGTTACCCCTGTGGAAGGGGTGGGTTATAGGGCTACAACTAAAACAACAACCAACCAACATCATAAATACCTCCTCTCTAGATTAGTAGTAGAGTAGTATATCGGTGGTTCATTCAGTATATCGAATATTATCTAATAAATATCATAGACAAATTGCTCCATCTTAGTCCATCCTATCATCCAGACTCTAGGTAGGAACTAAATAAGCTAAGAACCCCCCCCCCCACCAAAGGAATTGTAGCAAAATCAAAATGCCAAGATTTTTTGACGATTACTCCAATACATATCTAACACATGATAGTGCTGCTGGCAGGAAACAGCAACGTCGAGGTTGGAAGTTTAGAGAAAATTTCAAGGTGTGTTAATTGCATTGTATTCTATATTTTTGCTTCATATTCATTGATTGCATGTATTTGCAATTCACATCACATACACTTACACAATTTATCTAACTAAAACAACAATAATAATACTTCAATAATAGTTACATTATGGAAAGAATTTAGACGATTGGCGTGCAGGACCAATGGGTTTAGCATCGGCACAACAGGCATATCTAAGAACACGTCGTAATCCTGCAACTGGTGAAATTGTTGATATTACTATACCTCCTTTACCTCAGGGATGGGAAGAAGAATTGGATGGAGCAACTGGGGTTTACTTTTATTCTAATAATGATACTGGTGAACGTGAGTGGTAGTGGTATTTTTATCAAGCAGAGAGGTTTTGTTGTTACATGATTGCATGAAAGAAGCTGCAAATGTTGCAATTTCAAAAATTGCAACTATTTAGGTACTTCTTTTACTAATGCTCTTTTACTTTTCTTTCTTTCTATTAAGGAACATGGGTTAGACCAAATTTTCGTCCTCCAGCTCCTGGAATGGGTGGTAAGTTTATTGATAATATATCTATATTCCTTTGCTCATTTGAGTATTATAGATCTCATATCATTTCTCTCACAATTTCATATATCATACAGGCCCTCCTCCACCATTTCAGCAGCAGGCTCCTCCTGGGCAATTTGGACAACCACCACCAATGACGGGACCACCACCTCCAATACAGCCACCGTGAGTCAATGTTATTGTGTGAATGTATAAGTATAAATTGTACTCTCTCGTACCATTAAATTCTAATATTGATGTTATCTAAACTCTCTCTTGTGCAGACCACCGGGGGTGCCAGGTGCTCCACCACTCCACTTCGCACCACCGCCCCCTCATCCAACGGCTCCTGGTGCGCCAAACTTCCCACCACCGCCACCACCTGGCTCATTTCCAAAACCACCTTCATAATAAGAAGTTGAATGAGTGAGAGTAAAAGTCGAAGGGACTCTAAGGTTCAATGCTTATACAATATGAGATGCCCTACTCAGAGTAAAACATTGATTATCTACTCTAATTGTATCGTCGACATGGCAGGACTAATCATATTAAGTAATTAATTATTACTTAACACTACACTACTTTATTTACATCCTCTTATATCCATGAAGAAACTCTTTGCTGCACTGAGTCCTACTTGTTTAGATAAGACTTTTGGTATTAGTGGACTCTTAATGTGAGACAAAGTAATCATTAAACAGCGATTGCGCAGGTCTCTTCTTGGAGCGACTGAGTCACTAACTGCTACAGTATTTCTCGTACTTCCCTTGCTACTCTCGTGTAGGCGGCGAATGATGATTACACTCAACAACATCTCAGATCGAATTCGAATTACAGACTTTTTATCGTCGTCCTGGTTTTGTGAAGATGAAAGAGAAATGATTGCAGCATATGTTAGTACATGCGGTTTGTCAAGGCAATCACAGAAAGGCAAACTAAGGGACTTTCCTGGTGGGGCCGGTGTTGGATGGTGGTAGTGTGCTTCAATGGTGGATGTAGGATTGTCTAAGAATTGTTCAGCAAATATCGTGTCCTGAGTCAAGCCGAGGTCTGAAGTACGTATGAAGTGGCATTTGTTTCTATCAAACTGAAAGCTATCTGGTTCATCATCCGATGTCGATGAGTAGTCACTTCCAGCGCTTATGACACTGATAATGGTACTTGAATCATCATCAGAGATAGTATTGATGTTGGCAGATGGCGAAGTCTGTGCTGCATATCTGCCCCTTCTGATTGCACTATGCATCGTACTCTCACTGGCACTCTTCGTGCTCGCCATACTAATCGAGGCATCGTCTGAAGAGTTGGGTGGAGGCTTATCGTCATCATTATTGGCGCTATTTGAAGAGGAAGCTACTGACTGAGCTCCTCCTCCAAAGTAAGCAGGTGGCGGTACTTCTTTTTTCTTCAGGATACTCTGAATCGGCTTTGGTTTGACTTGTGATCCCTCCTTCTTAATATCCTTATGCCGACTTGTTCTCGATTTGGAACTGCTCCTCTTCCTTGACTTACTATAGCTGCTCCTTCGTTTGTCACCACTTCCACTACCAGATGTCTTGCTTTTACTGCTTCTGGATTCCTCCCTCTGTTTATTCCTTTTACTACTCTTCTCTTCTGGTGGATCTTGACCACCTCCAAGTTGTTTCTTTCGTTCGTCAGGTCTTCTTTTACTCGTAGGAGGATCAGTTTGACTCTTCTTTTGATGTCCCTCATTATTCCTACTTGTGAGTATCTTTTGTTTTTCGTGCTTCTTCTTTGGTAGAGGATATTGTTGATCTTTATCTTTGGGATTATCTACTCTCCTCTTTGGAATAACTCGTCTGTTTGGATTGAGCTCTAAAGAGTTCTTTGATGCCCTACTTTTGGTGCCTTCATAACTATTCTCTTCCAATACTCTAGATATGATATGTTTATGTATGATTCGGAGATATTGAAAAAAATGATAATATGATACATGTGCATAAGATATGATTTTATGTCAACTATATATCATCAACATATGAACACATTGCAATATCAACATTAACTTACTGTAATTGGGTTTTGTATCTATCCCGACGACTATTATTACTGTTGCGGTTACTCCGTTGTGCATTCATCCTCCTATTATCGTCTGTACCACAACGAGGCAAAGGATCTGTTTTTTGAGGTGGGTCAACACTGTTTTGCTTATCTTCTTTTATGAATTGACAATACAGTGGTGGCGGACTTATCATCGTGTTGTTTTCAAGGCATATGTAGCATCATACCACCTTATTACTGATATTATTGTTGAATATCGGCGTAACTACAAACATCGATATCAATCGTATCGGAGACTGGAGAGGTTTTTGTGATTCGAAAAAAAATGACAATCAGCCCAAGGTATCCTTTGGGTGTATCTTCCCCTCTTTTCTCTGACGTATGTAGCTGTTCTTTGCCACTCTCCACCATAAACTTCAGGAAGTGATGTATGTGTTGATTTAACCTTATTGTTCATACTATATGTCATAAATTACTGAGTGCATGATACTACTAAAGGAATATATGATAACATTATCGTCATGTATCGTTCAGTTTCTTCCAACTCAATCATCCGATGTTTTCCATCATCATCTAATTTGCAAAAAAGGAAGATAACATCATCACTGGTTTCTTCTATAAGCAAATACTCATTATTGCCATCAATACTTAATCGAGTGGATACAATAGAATGCTCATACTATAGATTTCAATACGATAGAAAGAAGTACTTGTCTACTGCAGTTGCAGTAGAATATTCAAGTGATGATGATGGTGATAGTGACAACAATGGTAGAGTAAAATATAATGATAATAAAGGAATAGCTCATGGATATATAGAAAAGAGTAAGTATGAGATGCCTCGACTCCATGCCCTGCGGGAAAGGCTAAGGATTGAGAAAAATCAGGAGTATAGTATCATTAAACATCAAGATCTTAACATCAATAATGAACCACAAATTGTACAGAACAATAATATAGCACAACCAATGGTATTAAAAGAAGACAGCGGTGTACCGGTTACAATGAATCCTAATGAGAGTATTCTTACTGATACACATGGAAGACATCACAACTATCTTAGAATATCCCTGTCGGAAAGATGCAATCTACGATGTCAATATTGCATGCCACCAGAGGGCGTACCATTAAGTCCATCGTCTAATCTACTTACTGATGATGAAATCATGCATCTAGTAAGATTGTTTGCAAAGAATGGAGTGGATAAAGTTCGATTGACGGGTGGAGAGCCGCTTCTTCGACCAAACTTAGCATCATTGATACAAAGCATTTCAGATACATTGCAAAACAGTGTAGACAACACTAACAAAGAAAGTAGTCTAGTGGGGATCACTACCAATGGTATATCTCTATCGCGTCAGATTCATGACCTGGTTGATGCTGGACTAACAGGTGTGAATATAAGTTTGGACACACTACAAGCTAACCGATTCTTGGAGATTACAAGACGGAATGGTCTTGATAAGGTGATGCGAGCTATCGAAGATTGTAGACATGCCTTTCGAGAGAAGTATGGGCATGTCAGAGTGAATGGCACAGGTGGATCTCGAGTTAAAATCAACTGCGTAGTAATGAAAGACTTTAATGATGACGAATTGGTAGATTTTGTTCGGTTGGCTGATGATAAATTTGGAGGTGATGTTGATATACGATTTATTGAGTGGATGCCATTCAATGATAATGGATGGAACAAGTCTAGATTCGTTAGCTATAAAGATATGATTGACAAGATATCTCAAGATAATGGCATGCCGTTAGAACGTATCGGAGATGGGCCAAATGATACGACAAAATGGTGGAGAGTGAGCAATTCACAACTAAATGAAGAAGAGAGAAGTGCTGCTCGTATTGGATTCATAACGTCCATGAGTGAACATTTTTGTTCTTCCTGCAACCGACTACGAATAACTGCTGATGGTAAGATCAAAGTATGTCTCTTTGGTTCAAATGAAAAGGAGGTGAGTTTGAGGGACATCATGAGGAAGAATCAACATGAAGATATTGCACTACAAGAGAAGGAATTGGGTAAAGTCATTCATGCCGCTGTTCAAAAGAAGACATTTGCTCTGGGTGGACATGGTAGCGCTGAAAACATTGCTGTGGCTGCCGACAATCGTCCCATGACTTTAATTGGGGGTTGAAATGGTTGAAAATAGTAGCTGGCAATTTTGATGTACATATATATACTTTTTACCAACAAAGATTACGCTAACTTGCTTCTTAAATACTGTACCTACTCTATTGAGTATTAATTAGCTTTATTCAATGGTCCAGCATCCATTATTGGAGCCCCAATCGAGTTCAGCACTTCATTTTGTTCCTTTGGAGTAAGATTTGTTACCTTGTGTATTAACGATATGAATGCAAGAGTATAGAGAGACATAACTTAATTTTGTGCATATCATATGCACACTACTTATGATATCAACAAACCGTCTCCAAACTTACCTGATAGTGACTCCATACAAGAGCACCTATATCGTAGACTGCATGAGACACCATTGGTACAGCCAAATTGCCGCTAATATTGTACAAGTAACCAAAGAAGAAGCTAGCAAGTGTTGCAAGCAATGCATATAAAGGAGTAACGGCATGAAGAAGACCAAATATTGCTCCAGAGATAAATAAAGCAATCGTTTCACTGGCAAATTTGTTGGCTAAAGCTGTCTGGAACACTCCTCTAAACAACCATTCTTCTCCTAACCCAGCTATCACGCCGAATATAACTGATACTACAATAGCATAAACTGGTCTTCTCTTCTTTCCCATTATAGTGAGCACACTCCTCTGGGTTGCTTTGGTTACTTCCTGTAATGCTTTTGAGTATGGTTCGATCAAACGCATGATACCAGCAATAGCAAAGAGGGGTATGGTGTATTGCAATCCTTGTATTACTGCAGGGGTAGTAAGAGCAAATCCAGAACCTAAACCTCGATTTGGTATACTTAAAACGTTTGCAACTCCAATACTGATTGGAATTAATAATGATTGTGCTCCAACTAGTGGAATTATACTCTTAAAATCTTGTTTGAGAGAAGTCTTATCACTAGCGGTACTACTACTTTTAGTAATAGGCGGTGGTTCGCTATCATCTTCTTTTGTCAGATCAATATCATACTTTTTACCATTCTTTTCTATTGAATAAAGGCTAATAGATTGTCTTCTTCTTAATGTTGTTGCAAAGGTTGTCGATTGAAGTATAGTATCTAATGATGATGGTGATGTTAAGTGAAAAGTTGTAGAGACTGTAGAAAATGATAATGCAGATTGTGGTGATGTTGCTAGCAACAAAGTGGCGCAGATGGATGTCACTCCACCAACACGCTTCCCCAAGGGCGTTAGTAATTGATTAAGAAGCATGGTTGATAGGAGGACAGGAGATGATAATAGCCAGAGTACGACATTATGTCCCTAATGAACGTCGCAAGACCATCACCACGCAAATTAAATATGTTGCTGGCCACTCTGTTATCTGTTGCTACTATCCATCACCTTGTACTCTATTACTATTGCTTGTGCTGGCGTATTGTAGCTCATGGAAGCATAGAGTGTTAGGAATAAACTTAATGCGGTGCTCTTGATGTTAATGTTACCTATCTCTAGAGACTCTAGAGAGTCATCAAACTATTATTCATTGCAGCTAAACGATATCCAAACATACAACTAATATCAAATATGACGGTCACAACAACAACAAATACAAACGAAGAAGGGTCGATGACGGCAGATTATACCACCAATGTCGACGGTGGAGTATCAAGTAAGAAAACTCCAATGAAATACTCAACTTCACAAGATGGTGCACCCTCATTGAATGTGAATGAAATCTCACCTGACAATAAGGGAGAGGAAACAGTAGGCACGGAAGAGCTGCAGCAGTCAGATAAGCGTGACCGTTCAGAAGATGAGGAAGGTAAGATGTGAATGTGTACATATCATATGATTTCACATTTTGTATCCGTTCCTATGTCATTTACTGACATAAGATATGTAACTTTTCAGCAACCCCTGAAGCAAAGCGTCAACACCTCAATGAACAGACCATGAGTGATCTTGAAAAGATAGGTTTGATGTATCATCTAAAGCTGGTTCGAGAATCGAATGAGATAGTTGCTCTCAGGATGAAAGGGTTCAATCAAGAACTAGAAACTAAGAATGCAGGTCTTACTGAAGAGTTACAAGCTAAAGAGGGACATCTCAAAGCATTGATGCTTAGGTTTGAGGCCAAGAAGAATCAAGTCGATGAGGATGAGAAAAGGGTCGCTGACCTTGAGATGCAACTCAAGGAAACAAAGCATCGTATGCAAAGTGGTATTACTGAAATTATGGAAATGCAGAACGAGGTTAAGACTTATTCCGAAGAAATTAATGAATTGAAGAGAGAGACTCAAGACAATATTGAAGAAGTGAATGTTGCGAACAATGAATTTATCAAGGCTGCAAGTGCAAAATATCCGTATATCTCTACAGATCTTAGATAGATGGATGTTACGTTATGATTTATCATTGCAGAGGGCAAAGGAGATGATGCGATGGGCATGTACAAGTCAATGCTATACAGCAATAAATATATATGTAAAGAATAAAGGATTCCAGTGCTATGTGGTATCTTTAGCATTACTAAACATTGATTTATTTTTAAACATATAATCGTAAACTTCGTTCACACTTTCTTCTTTCTTTCTATCTCTATCGTTCGTTCTTCTTCTTCCAGAGATGCAGCATCTTGTACAAGTTATCTAAATATAACATCTCTATTCTGGCGAGTTTAAGCAATACTTTTCAATTTATTCATCGCATTCTCCAAGCTTCACACTACATTCAGGTGAGAAGTGCACCATACTCAACAAGAAGGTGCCAGCATATAATGATAAGATAGTTGATGGAATACCAAAGGGTGCATGACGTTCAGACGTGAAGGTACGGTCGCCAACCTTGGCAGCCTGGAAGGCAACAATCATGTTGGCGGCAGATCCAAGCATAGTCAAGTTACCAGCAATGGTTGCCGAGAATGAAACTTGCATCCAATCGTAAGGTGTGGCGTAGGGGAAGGTGGCAGCAAGCATTTGTACCACGGGAACATTGGAGGCGACGTTTGAAAGGATGGTAATAACAAGTACGAACCAGTAAACACATGGAACGGATGTCATTTGTTCGGCACATCCACCCATGGCGGCACTGAAAAATGCTTGAGGGACACCGGTATCATCGAATGAGCCAATTAGGATGAATTGGCCAATAAAAAGCATGAGAAGACCGTAATCAACCTCAGTGAGAGTAGTTTCACTCTCGGTAACAAGTTCTTCTTCCTCGGGCTCGATTTCATTTCCATCCATATCGTACATCTTCTTGGGGGGTAAGGCATTGCCCTCGGCATCATACTCAACAAGCTCGGGCTTGGGATCATAATGCTGTCTCTTCCATGCGGCCAAAACCATAAGAACGGCACCTGCACAGATGGAGGTAACACAAACATCTAATCCAACAGCGAAGCAAACCAAGAAGATGGCAACAATTACAATTTGAATCTTCGACCAAACAGTCCATCCCGAGGAGTCGACGACATCATCCTGACTGGTTACATTGCGAGCATGGTAGGCATGTTCCTGTGCCAACATTTCGGGGGTACGGTTTCCGGAGAATACAATTCCAAAGCACTCTAACAAACCTGATGATCCTGGGAATAACTCTCCACTGTAGTAACAGAAAAGCATAACTGCATTGATAATACTAGCCGCTGTTACGGGTAGGACCATGTTGGATAAGAATTCAGTCCATGAAATATCATCATATGCCAATGAAACAATGAGGATATTTTGGGGGTTTCCCGTCATGGTTAATGCTGATCCAGTGTTGGCGGTGGTGGCAAGTGATAATAGGTATGGTAGGGAGTTGGCAACCTTATGACGAACACATAAATCGACCACAACACCGGAGAAGATAAGGACAACGGAATCATTCATAACGGCGGCAGATCCGATAGTACTCATGGCCATGATCTTAGCAGACCTCTTCCAATTAACGGGATCATCAAGACTATCACGTAGCTTGTCAAATAAACCACCCCGTTCCATCTTTTCTAAATAAATAGTCGTCAACATCAATCCAAATAATAGGAAGAGAGGTTCGAGGATGATAACCTTGGCGGCATCAAACGCAGGTCCCTGTCCCGTAAGTAGTAGGATATAACGGAATACCACCATACACAATCCACCACCAAGTGCAATACCCGGACGTCCAATGGGTAAGAACCAGTTTGGAAACATAAGGAAGACCCAGAATGCAAAGTAAATTAATGAGATGGAAAGTTTACCAAATAATGAGAATTGATCTGAAACATCCACATGGACGTATTCTCCAAGGTAACGATGACGCCTACGTGTGTACTCCATAACACCTCCGTCACTTTCACTTAAATTACGACTGTTGCGCATGTTGGATAACCCTCGTTTCAAGTCAGCCTCATGATCCCATTCCATATCAAGTACGGCCTGTGTGCGCTCTTCTCTTACATTTTGAGCAGATAGTTGTCGTGAATTTAATGAGGGAATTTTAGATCCAGTAGGTCCAAGAAGGAGAGCATTCACAGCAAGTACACCAGCAATTGCAACCAGAGCAGGGCCCCATTTTCGTAGAAAGGATGGCTTTGTTGTTGTTTGTCTAATTTCACTAACTTCTTGTCTACTACACTCTACATCGCCGCCGTCGACGTATAGAGGACTACTCATGTTTATACGATATTAAATTTGTTTTTTATTTATTATTACTATTGTCAATATGGAGTGTTCAACGATAACGATAATATTGTGAGAGAGCCAATAAAGAGTTGCATTAGCACAACGTTGCTATTTCGATCTCACTTTAACGGCTAACTTTCTCGATATGCACATGTTTTTTCTAAACTTCATGCCACAAGCGATCCGGTATCCTTTCTTCCCAAGACTTGCGTGCTGCATGTTGTGCCTACTAATACTACCAGTATCAATCAGTTGCTGTTGGGCGAAAATGTGAGCTTTAGGTTTATTAGTTGTCTAACACATGCATCTATTGCGGCTGAGGCTTTCTTTCCCACACATTAGACGGTACTCAACCAACACTTGATGGCCATGTGTTGCTGTGAAGTTGGCTGATTGATTTTGGCTGGACTTTTGACCTGATCTGAGGCAAAAAGCCTGCTGCAAACACATGGCTGTAAAAGTGCAGCCTTCATCTCTACAAGTGTGCTGTGAGTACTCATCACCATGTTATGTGCCCAAACAATGATAGGTGATCACTCTTTTGATGTAGGCTGGCACTACAACACCACTTGATGGCCATGTGTTGCTGTGAAGTTGGCTTGATTTCAGACTTTCAACCTGATTGCCTTCTGCAAACACATGGCTGTTAAAAGTGCAGCCTTCATCTCTACAAGTGTGCTGTGAGTGCTCATCAAGCAGAACGCCAAGCGGCCAAGATTTGCCGACTTGAAGGCCGTTCGACTTATCAGGTGCAGTGACCATGCCAGAAGGTCAGTGAGTGCTTATATATCACCCTGCCATCCTATAATATGTATTTAATCACCTTTTGACACAATTCAGCCCTTGCTTTCATCTTAGGATGATGACCATATGAGATGTCAAGTTTGCCGGCCGAGATATCGGCCAGCCACAAATCTCAGCCGGCCAACTTCATGGCAACTTATCAGGTGCAGTGACCATGCCAGAAGGTCAGTGAGTGCTGATATATCACCCTGCCATCCTATAATATGTATTTAATCACCTTTTGACACAATTCAGCCCTTGCTTTCATCTTAGGATGATGACCATATGAGATGTCAAGTTTGCCCCGGCCGAGATATCGGCCAGCCATCACAAATCT
>Ga0214480_101301_pt1 | contig 10863 bp, 8 predicted proteins | sample M1_20Mar14CPVII9_3_FD_165042 | JGI IMG/M metagenome (GOLD analysis project Ga0214480, IMG submission 165042) | Marine eukaryotic communities from Monterey Bay, California, United States - M1_20Mar14CPVII9sort6BwellE17 | ecosystem: Environmental > Aquatic > Marine > Unclassified | place: USA...
AAAAAAGACTTCCCCAAGATGGTCGGATTAAACTCAAGGTAAAAGGTCGGGAAATTGATGTTCGACTCTCCGTGATTCCGATGATTCATGGAGAGGGCTTGGTGATGCGTATCCTTGACAAGGGAACGATGACGTTTGATCTTCGTGGGTTGGGAATGTCGCAACGAACGTATGATGTTTTCAAGAAACTGATACGGTTACCCTATGGCATTTTGTTGGTCACAGGCCCGACCGGTTCGGGAAAAACAACGACGCTTTACAGTTCGTTGTTGGAGATCAACAGCCCGGAAACGAAAATAATCACTACCGAGGATCCGGTCGAGTACCAGCTTGATGGAATTAACCAGATTCAAGTTCATCCAAAAATTGGATTGACATTTAGCGCATCCCTAAGAAGCATATTGAGGCACGATCCAGACGTTGTTCTGGTCGGTGAGATTCGTGACTTTGAAACCGCTGAAAATGCGATTCAAGCATCTTTGACGGGTCACTTGGTGTTTAGCACCCTTCACACCAATGACGCGGCAAGCGCTTACACCAGAATGGTAGATATGGGCGTAGAGCCTTATCTCGTTGCCAGTACCGTCGAGGCTGTGATGGCGCAGCGTCTTGTCCGTCGTTTGTGTTCCAGTTGTAAGATAGAATACGATCCCAAAAGCCGAGACATGCCGTCTGATTTCCCGTGGGATGAGTATAATGACGAACCGTTGTTTGACCCCAATCCTTCCGGTTGCAGGGAGTGTCGTGGAGTCGGTTATTCAGGGCGAATGGGTGTCTACGAGCTCTTGGTGACAACCGATGATATCCGTGAGTTGGCGACGCAACGGAAAAGTGCATGGGATATGAAGCAGGCTGCTGTGAAACAGGAGATGAAGACATTGCGTGATGATGCATGGCTGAAAGCCATAGCTGGCGGAACTTCTTTGCAGGAAGTGACTCGCTTGACAAAAAGTGATTCCGGCCTGGCCGGTTATTAGTAGTCGTCGACTGGCTGTTCAGTAGATTGACAAGTTTTTAACTTCAACCAATTTTTGTTCCCGTTCCTGGCGGTTTACTGTCAGGATGAACCGAGTAAGCAACAATGCCTGATTTTGCGTACACTGCCCGAAACTTGAGAGGCGAAATGATTTCGGGTTCTTTGGAAGCGAATTCCGAGCGCGAAGCGATTAATATTTTAAGTGGAAAGTCTCTGTTCCCCGTCAATGTCGATGAGCAAAAGGTGCGACAGCAGGCTTTTGGTGGTCGAGTCAATGCGCAGACAATGTCGACTTTTTACATGCAGATGTCTGGATTGTTGAAGTCGGGCGTTCCTCTTTTGCGGGCCCTTCGCATTCTTGAAGAGCAAGCGACTAGTCAGAAGTTCAAGGAAGTTCTCAGCGATTTACATTCCCGAGTTGAGGACGGTGAAGCTTTCGGTGATTCGTTGGCAAGGTATCCCAGTATTTTTAACGATATCGCTGTCAATATGTGTCGTGCCGGTGCTGAGGGTGGATTTCTGGAAGACGGCTTGGATCGTCTGGGGCAGTTCACCGAAGAGCAGGCTGATTTAAAGGCACGGACATTGGGTGCCTTGATGTACCCGATCATTCTGGTCACCATCGGCACAATGATTGTGACGGTGTTAATCGTCTTTTTTGTGCCCAAATTCAAACCAATGTTTGACCAGCTCGCCAACCGCGGTGAATTACCGTGGATGACAACTTCGTTGTTGAATTTCAGCTCCGCTCTTCAGAGTCGCTGGTATTTATTTGCTATTGTCATTGCTGGAGTCCTGCTGTTTATCTACTTTCAAATGCAGACGGTTTCCGGCAAGCGAATGTTTGATCGAGTCAAGTTGATCATGCCTTTGTTCGGCGATATTTTTCGTAATCTCGCAGTGGCTCGTTTTTGCCGTGTATTGGGTACGATGCTCAAGAATGGTGTACCGATTTTGAAGTCGCTTGAGATCAGTAGTGCAGCGGCTGGTAATCGGATTCTATCTGATTCCATCAATGATGCTTCTGAGAATATCACCGCTGGTGCGTCCTTGGCGAAACCTCTTGGTGCTAGTGGTCAATTTCCTCGGACGGTTGTCGAAATGATAGCCGTAGCAGAGGAATCCAACACATTGGACACTGTGCTCGTAGATATTTCTGAAGGTTTGGAAAAACGAACAACCAGAAGGTTAGATTTAATGGTCCGGATGCTCGAGCCATTAATGTTGGTCTTGTTGGGTGGGATCGTCCTTTTTGTGGTTATTGCACTGCTTTTGCCGGTGATGAAAATGAGTAGCATGATGCGGGCATAAATCACTGAAGCGACAAGACATACGTCACATCAAATACTGGGATTCGTCCCTAAATTCACGCAGTTTCCGTTTTTTTTCGAAACAAAAATCAAGAAAAACGACTAAATATCAAAGATAGAATTCCTTTTTGAACCAAATTTGAAAAAAGAGCTTAGGAGTAAATTTAATGAAATCCGTACGAATAAATCGGCGAGCGAACAAGGGCTTTACGCTGCTTGAAGTTTTGCTGGTCATGGCCATCTTGATTATTCTCATGAGTTTGGTCGGTGCTGGTTATTTCACCTACTTTGCCAACAGCCAGGAAGATGCTGCAAGATTGCAGATGACCAGTATCGAGCAGGCATGTAAGGGCTATTACCTGAAAACGGGCCAGCATGCTCAGAATATTCAGGACCTGGTAGCTCCGCCAAGCGGAATGTCGGAACAGAAATGGAAGGGTCCCTATCTGGATGGCGGCGAAGTTCCAAAGGATCCTTGGGGAAATGACTACATCCTTCAGATCGATAACAGTAACGGAAATTCCCGGCAAATGCAGATCATCATTACGAGTAATGGGCAAAATGGGATCGCGGGAGATCAGGATGATATCAGCAACCAACCGATGCAAAATGTCCAATAGAACTTGAATGGTCGTCTGTCATGAAAAACCGCAACGGCGTTACTCTGCTAGAGATCCTGTTGGTGGTTGCGGTCATTGCTATTTTGTCAGCATTGTCCCTCCCGCTTTGGAGTGTCATGCTGGAATCAGAAAAAGTTTCCAGAGGGGCTGATATACTGAGGGCGGAGTTGGGAAGGACTCGCGTCAACGCGATACGTGAGGGCGAAGAGTACGTTTTTTGCTACGTTTTGGAAACGGGCCAGTTTTGGAATGAGCCACTTGCTGCATCGACTCAATTTAGTATTTCTGGGGTCGGTGATTCGCCGACCGACAAACTGTCGTTGCCTCCTGTCAATCAGCTTCCAGAGGGCGTTTTGTTCTCGGCTGGCGAGGCCCAGGAGTCGATCCGTAGTATGGCTGCCGAAGAGGAAGAGGGTAGCGGTGATGATTGCGAAAGAGTTATTTTTTTCCCCGATGGCACGGCCCAAACATCCGGGATCGTCATCTCCAACCAGTTTGGGGATGTGATCCAGGTGACGGTTCGCGGAATTACCGGTTCAACTTCCGCTTCGGGGTTTCTGGTCGAATAACGTTGCCTGATTTTAACTTGTTAAGTCTGATCCAATGAGACGATCTCCTGATCAAAAAAACATGCTCGAACCAACGCCGATCGATGAGCGTGCGGGAGTTGTACGTCAGGGGATTACACTGCTGGAAGTCGTGTTGGCGATTGCCATATTGGGCGGGTCCATGGTTGCGATTGGACAACTGATTAATATTGGTCACAACGCTGCGGTGGATGCACGAGATATTACCGAAGCTCAGATTCTGTGTGACGCGAAAATTTCAGAAGTATCGGCGGGAGTGCTTCCCAGTTCGTCGATTCAGGGCGCGGATATTTTAGAGTCGCCGGGATGGAAGTATTCCCTAACGATAGAAAGTGCTGGAATTGATGGTTTATTGAAGATTGACTGTACCGTGACTCAGGACCCGCGTCAGTATACATTTCCAGTAGATTTTCGTCTGGTTCGCTGGATTCCCGATCCGGATTACGAAGCAGAGCTCCAAGAACTCGACGAGGAGTAGGATTGAATATCTGTCAAAAAGACTTGTTGATTGGTCCTTCGGGACTCACTCCTGTTGCATTGCAGCGTGCATCGCGGAAGGCGTACACACTATTGGAGGTTGTTCTCGCCTTGGCGTTGACGGTACTTGTGCTTGGCGGTATCTCGATGGCAATCAATTTCCATTTAATTACGCTGCGTGATCAACAGGCTGAGATTGAGCGTTCACAGATCGCACGTCAGTCCTTGTTTATGATCACCAAGGATATTCGATCTGCCATACAGTACAAACCGATTGAGTCGTCCGCTCTGGACGAGTTAATCGAGAGTGTTGAATCAGCAACCGCCATGGCGGAGGAGCTCTTGGGGGGTGAAACCGAAGAAGCTGAAGAGCCTGCTGAATCTCAATTCGCTCCCACACGGCCGGGATTGTATGGTTCGGCAACTGCGTTGACGGTTGATGTCAGCCGACTGCCGCGATCTGATCAATACAATATTGTGACTTATTCAGATGGGACCAGCAGTGATATCCCCAGCGACGTAAAAACTATTTCCTATTTTGTTCGAGAGCCGGACAATGACAATGCAGGGAACGCCTCCGCTGGTCAGGTTGACATCAACGAAACGATGGGTTTGGTTCGTCGCAGTCTCGATCGTGCTGTGACGCGTTATGCGGAGGACTACAGTAATCAGATTGAATATGAAGATTACGAAGAAGTCTTGGCAGACGAGATCAATGAGGTGCAGTTCCGATACTGGGATCAAGAGAATGAAGCTTGGGAGTCTGAATGGGACTCGGATGAAAAGATGGGGCTTCCAACAGCTGTCGAAATTGTTGTGGCAATCGGATTGGATTCAGAAGAATCCGATTCCGAGGAAGATGTTCGCAAGTTTTATCGATCTGTAGTTTACTTACCTGTCGCAGAAATTATTCAGCCGGAACCTGAAGAAGAACTATTAGATACCAGTGAACAAGACCAAGGCAGTGATTCGGAATCAGGGGGGCGGGAATGAGTCGATCTTCTGTAAACCACTCTGATAGAAACGGCGTCGTCCTGATTATGGTGGTTGTCGTTATCGCGATATTATCGCTTTCATCCTACGGTTACACTCTCCTGATGCAGACCGAAAACGAAGCGGTTGTGCTGTCGGGAGATCGGATTCAAGCACGCCGTCTGGTAGATTCTGGTGTTGAGTCTGTTCGGGTTTTTCTTGCCCAGGGAGATGAAATTATTGAACAGTTTGGCGGCTACTACGATAACGCCGACCAATTTCAGGGTGTTATCGTTCGGGATGACGAAGACCCCAATAAAGTAGGCTTGTACTCCGTCGTTTCTCCTGCGATGTCAGAGGATGACGGCGTTCAGTCGGGCACTCGCTTTGGCTTGCAGGATGAGTCGGTTCGATTGAATCTCAATATTTTGACATTGGCGGATGTCTATCAAGAAAATGGCGGTCGGACTCTGCTGCTTGCGCTACCGAACATGACCGAGGCGATTGCAGATGCCATCTTGGATTGGATTGACGAAGACGATGAGGCTCGGGAGTTTGGATGCGAATTCAATGATTATTACGCGGGTTTGAGTCCAGCCTATGCCCCCAAGAATGGGCCCTTGGATTCTGTGGAAGAATTGTTGTTAATACGGGGAGTCACGCCTGCTCTGCTGTTTGGTGCGGATGCCAATTACAATGGTGTTATTGATATTGAGGAAGAGGCTGCTGCGAATGGTTTAGAAGCATCCGAGCTGTTGGGTTGGTCAAACTATTTAACGCTTTACAGCAAAGAACGGAATTACACCCGCGGGGGATTGCAGCGAGTCAATATTAACTCAGAGAATCTAGAAACACTGTACAATGATTTATCAAGTGTTTTGCGTGAGGAGTGGGCCTCTTTCATCGTTGCCTATCGGTTATTCGGACCCTACGTACTGGTAGAGGATGACGAGGCCGATGGTGTCGTGACTGGAGACGATTTGGACCTGACAGGCGAGGGTTCTTTTACGTTTATCTCAGTTCTGGATCTGATAGGGATCTACGTCAAAGTCGGTACCCCGGATGGGGAACAGATCATTGAATCTCCGATCAAGGAATCGCAGCTTGGACTCGCCCTGCCCTCCTTGATGGATAACCTTTCGATTTACTCGGAGCCCGTCATCACAGGACGATTAAACATCAATCAGGCCTCCCGCCAGCTGATGCTGGGAATTCCCGGAATGACTGAGGAAATTGTAGATGAGATTATTGGTGTAAGAGATCTGGTGTTAGACGACCCGGATGGGGCGGATTTAAATCGGAATTGGGAGACCTGGGTCCTTGCTGAGGGTTTGGTGACACTGGATGAGATGAAATCGATGATGCCATTTATTTCGGCAAAAGGGCATGTGCTACGTGCAGAGATTGTAGGGTTTTTTGCGGAGGGGAAAATCTCTTCGCGAGCATCGGTTGTTTTTGATACCACGGACTTGTTTCCGCGGATACTATTCTGGAGAGATAAGAGTCATCTCTCGTTGGGTTATACAAAAGAGTTTCTTGGTGCTCCCATTTTGGAGTAAACATTATGGCAAAAATTGCAGCAATTGAATTCGATGAAAATTCAGTCCGAGTTGTCGTCGCTAAAACCTCCACCGGTGGCTTTCAGTTATCGGATGCTTTTGTGGTTGAAAATGAGTCTGGATTCTCCCCGGAGTCGGCTGATTTTGGGAGTGAGCTTTCCAAGGCCCTTGGTTCTCGAGTTGGGCGATGTGAATCTCTGATTGCTTTTGGGAGAGGTCAAAGCGAATTACGAGTCATCAATGTTCCGCCGGTGCCCGATGACGAGCTCCCCGAAATCGTCCGGAATCAGGCCCTTCGGCAATTCGCCAATTTTACTGAAGATTCGCCGGTCGATTTTCTGACATTAACCGAAAGTTCTGATTCGAAATCAGTTCTGGCTGCCACGATTCCCAAGGGCGTATTAAATGATCTGGTTTCCGGTTGTCAGGTGGCTGGACTACAGCTGAAGGGTGTCAAGATGGGTGCTACCTGCAGCACCGCACTTTGCCAGTCCATCAACCCCGATCGAAAAAACTATATTATTCTCGATCCATCGGGGAAGACGTTTAATTTAGAGGTGGTCGCTTTTGGAACACTTTGCCTGACCCGCACGGTTCGAGCGGTTGCTGATGCCCCCGCGATTCAAATGGTCCGGGAAATCCGTCGTACGCTGGCTGCTGCCAATAACCAAATTCCCGACTATGAAACAAGTGAGGTCGTGGTGTTCGGGCTCGAGGCGGATCACCCCGGATTACGAGATTCTATTCAATCAGACTTGCAAATTGATGTTTCATTCGTCAATCCCTTTGATCATGCGAGTGGTTCAGTATCAGCCTCTGAAGACGTTGGAACCTATGCTTCACTGATTGGGCTGTTGGTGGACAGTGTATCCAAATCGACCGAGACCATTGACTTTTTGAATCCCAGAAAAAAGCAGGTGTCCAAGAGTGGTAATCGAGTAAAGTTGCTCGGAGCGATTGCGGCTAGTGTTCTGTTTCTGGGCGTCGGTGGACTCGCCTATCTGATGTTAGCCCTGCAATCAGCAAAAATAAAAGCCATTACCGATGAAATCGCTCAGCGTGCCTCGAATGATTTAATTGCCAAAGAAATTATCGGAGACGTTGGCAAAATCGAAGATTTTGACGGGACTCAAGCGGTTTGGCTTCGCGAACTAGCTAACCTGAGCGAAGATTTTCCCGATCCAGATCTGGCAATTCTAAATCAAGCGATTTTCAATCTCGATCCGAACAATGCCGAGAATGGAGTGAAGATTGAATTTAATGGTTATGTTGCAGACTTGGATGTCCCGGCGTTAATCGAAAAAGCAATTCGTTTGGATCCTCGTTATATAAGCAATTCGACGGGAATTGTTCTACTAACGGAAAAGGAAAAGGACCAAAAGTACTATTCACACAAATTCAGCGGTAAGGTGACCTCGACAACGATTCTGGAACATCCGGAAATTACTGACCAGGAGCTTGCTTCTTTTCAATCCAAGCGGACAGCTGTTGAGCAGGACGAGGATTCAAAGGACGAGGAATCAAAGGACGAGGAATCAAAGGACGAGGAATCAAAGGACGAGGAATCAAAGGACGAGGAATCAAAGGACGAGGAATCAAAGGACGAGGAATCAAAGGACGAGGAATCAAAGGACGAGGAATCTGAAGGGGAACTTAATAATGAGAAAGATGTTGACGAAAAACGAACCGTCGGAAATTTAGGCCAAGACCGGATTCCCGGCGAGGGTCTTGCCAAGGTGGAATCGGGTAAGTCTTTGACTGGGGCAGATAAAGAGGTGATCAAATGAATAACTTATCCTCGCGTGAAAAAACGCTCGCGTTCATCGTGGCCGGGATTGTCCCTGTGGTCGTTTTGTTTTTTGGCTTTACGTATTTCATTGGTCAGAAGAATAAGAAATCTCAGGAATTGACCAATGTCACCCAACAATTAAGTGACATCCAGTTTCGTGAAGACCAAGCCGAGTTAAAGCGGTTCGCGCAAAACCAGTTTAAACAGCGTAGTTTGGCCTCGGATGTCAGTATCGCCAAGAGTGAATACCGAGAGTGGTTGCAGGGCTTGGTGGAAAAGAAGATTGGTTTTGACGGTCCTCCAAAAGTGACATACACCGCTGCGGTGCCTTACAAAAGCGATTTTGGGCAAAATAAAGAGTTGTATACGAAGCTGAACTTTCAATTGGATTGCAGTGGAAGCTATAAGCAAATTGTTGATTTTCTCTACCAGTTTTATGAGAAGAATTATCTCCACCGAATCACCCGCTTGGATTTTTATATTCCCAGAGGAAAAAAATCTGACGGAAAAACTACAGCGGATCGCGACCGTTTTGCTGTTAAGGTACTCATCGAGGTTCTGAGCCTGGTGGATGCTGATGAAGAAAGAAAATCGATATTGGTAGAGAATAAAAAACTTTTTTATCGACCCATGAAGCAGGATGTTAATTGCTCCGAATTGGAGGATTACTATCAATTGGTTCTGCGTCGGAATCTATTTGGTTTTCCGAACAATGCTCCTTCGTTTGGCAGTCGAAAAAAAGAGTTTGAATTTGAGGAAGGAGACCGTATATCTGTTCGTCTTTCTGCTGATGATAAGGATGAGGATGATTTGGATTTCACGTTAACAAGCGTCGATCAACAGGTTGCAAGCAACCAGATTGAAAAATCAAGAGGTGGTACCTTTCGGTTAGACATCGATGAGATCGGCGAGTATGAATTTAAGGCGAAGGTCATTGATAAAGATTACTATCCAAAGTCGGATGAAATGACTGTCGTTGTGGTGATCGGCGAAAAGAAAAAGGTTGTTAAGAAGGAAGATCCGCCAGCCCCCGCGCCTAAATTCGATCCCTTGAAATTTACGACTTTAGAAGCGATTGTTCAAAATTTTTCCGGAGATCCGCTTTGCTGGATTTATATCCGCCCACTCGACAAAATGTACAAGGTCGGGATCGGTGAAGAGTTTGAAATCGGTCGATCTCTTGGGAAAATTATTTCCATTAATCGCCGCAACGCGGTGATCGAAGTCAACGGGGATCAGTACCGGTTTGAGGTCAACGATTTCCTCGGCAGTCCCCAAGATGGGGCGTCAGTGAAAGCTGTTGAAAAACCAGAGTCCTCACCGGAAGAACCAGGCGAATCTTCTTCGTCAAGTGAGTCGGTACCCCCGGAACTTTCCAATGAAACCATCGGCGAAGAAAAAATTACCGAGGCGCCTGCTCCTGAGGAAGAATCCAAGGCCGACTCGGAAGAAGATCCCGTTATGCCGCCCAGCGAACCCAGCGAGCTAGAAGCAGACGCCAAAGGTGAAGAAGCTGATTCGAAGGGGGGCAAGTCTGAAGACGAAGCTGATCCAGGGATCGAACTAAGTGAATCTGAGGCCCCTCCCAAGGAAAGATGAAATCTCGACCGCCGGCTTTAATGGCGGTTCATTGCCTCAATCTTTAAATTCCCCCGGTTGAGGGGGTGGTGGTAAATCGGCCTCGTCCCCCCCCAGATCGTTTTTATAAGGGGACCTCTTGCGGGAAGTCGTCGCGGTTAAGTGATGATTCGAATGGGATCGAGCTAAATTCATCTCCTTAAATCAGTGTGCTTCTTCTTTACATTGAATGCCTGGCTTCAGCCCGGAATGCAATCAGCATGCGTCATTTTGGAGATCCAGTTGCTACCAAACTTGCGTCCATGCAAACTCTCAACGACCGCCCAGCTAAAGATTACATTTTAAGCAAACGGAACATTTTGACAGAAACGGTAGTATCTGAATCGGTAATGACCAAAACGTTGGTTTTCACAGGTTTTTTCGTTTCAGCGGTTGTGACCGGAATTCCGATCATTCCAAAGCGTAGATATGTTCAGGTTGCATGGACGACCGATAGCTAGCAGTAGGGAACAGCAGTGATCCCGAAGTGCTTCCGGTAGTCCATGACAAATTGCTTTATTGATACCGCTGGGGAATCAGCAGGGACTGGAAATGAGAAACTTCACTTTTCGCGTCATGCTTTGCAAAGCCGCCAAAATTCTATTGGTGGGCGGAATGACCATCTTTTCGTTCCTTTGTGGCTTTGTAGTCACCGACCACTCTGTGGCACAGGATAGAAATTTGATCAATGGCCCCCGGTTCTCAAAAGCCACCGGGGAATCGCAAGCACGAAATTCGTTTAGTGCACCCTCCGGAGCTTATGCCAGCAAGAAGCAGGCTTCGGGAATATCAACCAATGCCAATATTCGGGAAGCGAACTCGACAGCATTTCGGTCCTACGAGCTGAAAAAGACCAAATCAGAAAATGTGGCGAAAGAGCTGCAATCCAAGCTGGGAAACTTGGTGGAAGTGGTCTCCGATAACGAGAACAATCGTCTGTTGGTCAGTTGTTCCCT
>Ga0214480_101302_pt1 | contig 10858 bp, 13 predicted proteins | sample M1_20Mar14CPVII9_3_FD_165042 | JGI IMG/M metagenome (GOLD analysis project Ga0214480, IMG submission 165042) | Marine eukaryotic communities from Monterey Bay, California, United States - M1_20Mar14CPVII9sort6BwellE17 | ecosystem: Environmental > Aquatic > Marine > Unclassified | place: USA...
GCCCCGCCCCCGGCCCACCTGACAACGTTTTACGTTTTGCCGTTTTGCATTGTTAGCATGGGAATTAGAGGAATTAGATTGTTAGCATGGCATTGGTTTTAGAGAGGAGGAGTATATCACTGTGATCAACCTATCAACACATCAATAACAACCATAATACGTCTGTTACAATCGCTATATTTTATTATTGATAGGGTATAGGAGCTGAAATATATTGGCATAATTTTACACACATCTAGCTTGTGCACTTTTACAAGGTGCACCTAAACTAACACCACATACGAAATATAGAAGTTATTGAGATGAGCAGTAACAGCAATACAAAGAAGCGTAGGGTGGAAGGCGGTGGTGCCCGAGTATCTATAGATGGTGCTGGTAGTGGTGGAGAAAGTATTTCTTCTGGATCAGCGGAGCTAATTGCAATGAAGTCGACAATTGATGAGTTGGTACAACAAAATCGTACACAAAATGAGAATATGGCAAGCATGCTTCAGTTAATGAAGAGTATGCAGGGCGAGATGAAGGGTATGCGGGGAGAGATTACACAATTAGAAGAGAAGTGTGACGATATGGAATCTTCATTATTATTCGGCTCCGCTGATCATCGTATTTCTATTGAGAACAAGTTAGGTAAGATGGAGGCCAACATTATGGAGAAGATTGACTACCACGAGATATTATTACAAAATCAACAGTGGAAATACTCAGCAGAAGAGCTATCAGAAGAGTATTGGGATAGTAATGTGAACCCTTACCCTGCTGAGAAATTCCTCACAGAAATCAAACAATGTACTGAAGAAATGAGATAGGTACTGGGGATACGGGCAGGTTATCTCTAAATGCTCATCTACCATACAATGCAGAGCTTCTACCTCACTGGAAGGAGTTTGCAAATGCTTTGCAGCAGTACCGGTACTATCTGGAACGTGCAGAAGGAAATGGTTCACAATCAGTACTTCTCTTATGGCATATGGAACTACCAGACGAGGTAATTGATCTCTTAGCCAAAGCACTTCAATCAACATTTTTTAAGCGAATTGCATTGGTGGGTAACAGCTTTGGAGAAAAAGGCATTAACTTTGCCTTGGATTATTTGGAGAACAATCACAAGTTAATAGAATTTGGCCTTGTCAATAATCCCATACGCAAAATGACGGATATCGAACGTCTCGTTCAACTTTTAAAAGATCATCCTTCTATAAAAGATGTGTCAATCAATCAGTGTTTTGGAGGCGTCAATGGCTATGAAATGCTCAAACTGATTATGACTGATTGTATTATGAACAAGTTGAGAAGTCTTTCTCTCCGTCACAATGATATTATTACGGGGGGAGATACTTTCATTGCAGACTTTATCATGACTAATTCTAGGCTTAGCTCACTCAAACTTCAAGGCAACAAGCTAAATGATAATGATGCAACAATCATCGCGGAGGCATTAAAACATAATACGTATTTAGAAACCCTCAATATTGGTGAGAATAATTTTACAAATGAAGGGTGGAGGGCCTTGAGCAAGGCGGTTTTTGACAAGACGAGTCTAAACTCTGCTGCTGATTCAAACCACACATGCTGCATAGACTTCCCAGAAAATGATACTGTTGAATTTGATGAGGTCAGAGAAATCAATGGTATTGATAGTAGCCCCAATCACAAAGCCCAAGACGTTGATCCGATTTATGTTAGGCAAAAGAAGATATATTCCATACTATCGTTGAGGAATATGTTCTCGTCAAATGTCGATCATTTTGATGAGGATATGCCTGTTGAGCTACTACCAGATATGCTGACGTCTATTCAGAGATACTCAAATTACCACACTCCTGTAGAGGATGCACCACCTCAAGACCCAACCGATGTTAAGCCTATATCTCTAGTATATGAGATATTGCAAAGGTGGGATAAAGCTCTGGCCGTGTTTGAGGCATTAAGTTCATAGTGTGGTGTAAATAAAGGCATATGGCAGCCAATGATTACCAACATAAATTCTCTACCTTTACTAAGAATATCTAATACCGCCTTAAACCACAAGCCTTGTCTTTCGTACCCTTCTTCTTCTTACCTCTCCTTTCTCTTCCAAACTTTGTCGAATTAGGATTCCTCCTACCAAAACCAACACGTATATCATCCTCTTTAGACTTGATATCACTTGCCAAATCACTACCAAGCGACGACAACTGAGGTATCACTTTCTACACTAGTTACAGTTCAAACCGACACAGATAAGGGTATTGATTCAAAAACTAAATAGATAAGATAAGATATGGTAACTATCGGGTCAAGGCATACAATTCAAGGCAAATACAATATACTTTAAGTCATTACTACAGCTATGACTTATCAAAACAAATCAATACACCACGATTAGCATCAACATACTCTTAATAGGCTTGTTTCAAAAAGTCTTCATGTTGGTAGTGGTCTGATGTAGAGGAAACTAGACTTCATACCACTCTAAACCAAGGTTAGTACCAAAAGATACGGGATCGTCATAGCAAAGAAGAGATAGGTCAAATGACCAGCACCGCTTGCTGCATCCTCTGTATCCTCTTTTTCTTTTGCCACATCAATAAGAGGAATCAAAGCATTGCCACCACTAATGATACCTATATCACAATCAAGATCGGTATGGATAAAGTAAAATCCTTCGGTACCAGCGCTTGGTCCCCAGCTGTTTTGTAATATCCAGCACTCAGCATCTTCCGTCACGTTTGTCTTGCACTTTAAAATTAAAAGGTCAAGTTCGAGAAAAGACGAGTTGAGTGAAAAAGAAGGAGGAGGCAAATTGAGACAAGTTTCAACTCATATTATGGTGTGGATGCATCTAAACTTGCACTTACGTTCTTGACTTGGCATGGCCCCCATCCAACGATAACGACTGCATGGTTAAGCTCCTGGCTAGCAAACGAGCTTCCTTTACCTAGATTGGCATTTCCAGCAAGAGCAATGTCATCCAGTGGCCACTTGATATCTGTTTTGCTTTCGGGCCTTGTGACGTCAAAGCCCGTGATATTCTCAGACTGCATAGGATCATCGTCGACCGCGGTTGAAACATCGCCACGAAAGTAGAGAGCATTCTTCATTTCTTCAATCGATGAGATTGGAGAGTATCCAGTAAGGCCTGTGTATACAACGAGATTTAGAGTTGACACTGTTAGTATTGAACAGAATTACCTATCTAAATGTACACGAAACTTACCAGTAGCAACAGTATCTGACTCCAAGTTACAGTGGCTGGAAAACCCAATATAAGGCTCGGTTTCAAGCAAAGGCATTGCCTCGCCTAAACCATAACCTAAGAAGAAATTAATAACATAGTCCGGTTCTCCTCCCCAACAACCAGTACTGCATCTTGGTATATCTCTTCTGGGTTTGCCACTAATTCCCCGCTGACATTTAAAAACACAGGTTGAAGTGGCATGCAGTTCATGATGTGCTGGTTTGAAAACTCAATATAGTTTGAGCCAAGCTTGTTTGCTTGGTTATAGGCTGAACTGAGTGAATGAGCAGTTGCGAAACTGTAGCAAGACCCACATATGCCTTGGTTACGGACAGGCAGCAATTCACGGCCAACCATCCCAGGGACGAAAGATTTCAGATCATTGATTTTAGCCTGCTCTTCTGCGGTACCAAGCATCTCATAACCCCTCTCTGATGATGGAACATTGTAGCGTGCTTCTGCTTCCGCTGGGACTGGGACATAACCGTTCTGTTGTTTACCCATCTGTTGTTCAAATGCCTTTTTTGCGGCCTGTTTCAAGTCATCTGAATCCTCTTCACATACTACATAAAATAATGGGATGGTTAGGACAAGACAGGTCTCTTTATCTTCATCCGATAGACGGGCCTTTGGAACATCTTCAGGACTTTCATACTCTTGATAATCAAGGAAATCAAGTTCAGCTTCGGTAATATCAGGTCCCGATAAATAACGCGTTGTGTATTTGATTGCTCGTCCTGTGGCCCGTGAAAGGGTGAGGGTACTTTGTCCTATCTTCCAAACATCGGCTACAATAAGATGAAGTATAGGCAAATGATATGTTTTGAGTGGAGTGATCTTAAAGTGTGTCATCTATAACAAGAACATAGCCTTACCTTTCCCCTGTGTAGTTGCAATCGTCCCATCAAACTCCCAATCAGTAAAGTTTTCATATGCATAGTGTTGGAACATAAGCCTGAACGTGGCCGGATTTCCACTTAAATTACCAATGCAATATCCAGCTATATCAATGATAATGATGGGTCAATGAGATTCTAATTCTAATGACACATAAGACATACACAAAATGACTTACTAGGTGCGTTCCAACAAACCGTCTTGATATCGTCAGGGACCCACGTGTTATCTTCAAAGTAGTTGAACTTGGCTGTCATGAACGAAGTGGGTACATCGGCATTTGGATCACAACTAACTTGGTCCATGGTGAAGTACAGAACAGAGTCGAAGTCATCCTCCTTGTCCTCACGTCCTGTAGCATGCGATGTAATCGATGCATCATTACCAGCAACCGCAAAGGTATATGCTGAGAAGAGAAGGAGAGGATATATACAGTTAGACATATCTTGTGATCATCACATATCATGTGAACATATCATGTGAACACATCATGTCGTGAACTTACCATAATTTGTGTCCTCCGCGGAGGTAGTAAACATAGCACTGATCTTGTAGTTGTCGGGAAGGTTTGTTGGATAAACTCTTGGTCCTTCACCCTCCTCGTTCTCAACAGAAGATGACATGGACATGCTTTGCTCCAAGAAGCGCAAGTATGGGTCGTAATCTTCCTCGAGGGCTGTGGAGGATACCACCGCAGCCACAAGACAAAAGCATAAGTGAGAGAACTTCATGATCGATGTTAATATAATAATATTATGTATCTGTGGTGAATTGTAATTTATTGTCAGTATAATGTGTTAATTGGCCTTAATAAATGTGTCATCTCAACAAAAGATTTTTCATGTGTCTCAAAGAGACAGGTGTGGTCATTTTCAAGGGGGTTCGCATAAAAAATAGAAAGAATGAGAGGGTTAAACCCAGCGACTGGATTCATCATTCTTCAACATAGAAATGAATAATGCTTTACGTATGGTTTGCTTCATCTTGATTGCCCATCCGCCTTCTAAAGAGTTTATTGTTGCTGCTTTGTTGTTGTTTTAAAATTTGAAGACGTATCGTTCGGTGGGCAGTCTTCTCGCTGATCTAATGGCAACCAATCTTCTATCCTACTATCGATAACTTACTCCATATATTGCTGGCTGTTGAATAGGTAGTAGAAGAGCTGGGTAATACGGCTTCTGCTTCTGGTTTTCGGTCCATCTTTATTCACTACTTCATCGTATCATCATCGTCTTATCACAGTGAAGTTAAATGGTAGGGTAGCGACTGAGAGATCAATAATATAATGACTAACATCGTGCACCACAATACACCTTATCCTTATGATTTTCCACGACTATTAACCACCTCGTAAACAGAATAGACTTCTTCCCAGTGTCGGCATATCTCATACACAACCGACAAAGGCTTGATATCACTATCATCTTCGGGTGGCGCAGCAGCATCTAAATGATAGTTGGAGTACTGTTGAATTGAATCTAGCAAATCTGGCAGCAATTCCACAGGGACATCCTCAAAATGTTTCACATTTGAGCAGTCTCTATTTCTTGACGAGAGAACTGAGTATATCTTCTTTTGTTTAACACATTTGGCTGGTCCATATGCAACTAAGCAGTAGCGATCACCATTCATTTCACGAGTGTCAACTCCCTCTATAGCATCATTACCTGATGGGTATCTAATATTACATGTATGATTACAGTCGGCGATAGCATTCAAGCTCGTATCGTCAAACTCTGCTTTTCGTAATGCCAACCATCCTCTTTTTGATATACCGTTGTTGCCTGTCAAATCAAGGAAGCCCAAATTTGTATTATACTTCAAGGCTTTTGCGATAACCAATGCATCACGATCGTTGAGGCTGTTCCCATCAAGAAACAGAGACCCCAAAATAGGATTTGTTGTCAAGAAGTCTGAGATGTATGTTCCTCCTCCTGTACTGATGTTATTGTTTGAAAGATCAATAGAATCAAGATTACTTCTACCTGCATTCATGATCATTTCCAGCATTTTATACCCATTAACATCCGTTCCTTTGGTTCCAGGAAGCTCTAATATTTCAATCGAAGGATGACTTTGCACTATTTCGCATAGTTTATTGATATCAGCCATGTCGTTGATTTGATTGTGCCAAACAGCAAACCGCTTCAAGATTGGATTACTCTTCAAATATGACAACGCAAAATCAATACCATTTTGACCAAGGTTATTCCTCTCCAAATAAAACTTTTTGAAGTAGGTTGACTTACTTAAGAGCCGTTGATAGAAGATCAATTACTTCATCTGGTAGCTCCATACCGTTCAAATGTAGAGTTGCTTCTGTTTCTTTGGATAGATGATATTGATACTGTTCTAATGCACTTGCAAACTCTTTCCAATGAGGTAGAAGCTCATTATGGTATACCATTCGACGGTTAATAGAAATGTCACCAACCCCATTGTCATATCTCATTTCCTTCGTCTTGTTCCTTATCTTACAGATCAAATCCTCTGCTTCTTCCTCAACATCCTCATCACCGTCCCAATAATCAAGTGCTGAATATTCCCAATGTTGATTCTTTAATAATACTTCATGACACTTCTGCTTGATTTGTATACTATCTAATTGGGATTTCATATTGGTAGATGATAATTTCACACTCTCACAGGTCTCTGTTAGCTCAGTAATCTCCCCCTTCATACTTAAAAGCAATGTATTTAATTTATGATTTTCAATATGGCTGTATTCATTTGCAGCTAACTTGTCTTCATTTTGTTTGTCCTCTATTCCATCTAATTTCGTGTTCATTGTTGATTCAATCCTATCACATTTATTCGATAACCGTGTGATATCCCTTTGCATAGTTTGTATTGAAGTTGTTTGTGTTCGATTTTGGTTCAATAATTCTAGCATTATTGATTTGATAGTACTGAGCTCATCTTGTATACCCCCATCACCAGCGGCGGCGGCGGGTATACCACTATCAACCCTACGCTTCTTTTTCGTATCGTTGTTGTTCATCTCGATTAAATAATAGTATTTAGTAGATATGTGCACCTTGTTGAAAAAATTATGTGCACAAGATGTGTGTAAAATTATGCCAATAAATATCTGCCGTCTATCCAATAATAACTGATCATACTGTTCAATGAACCTCTTGTTCAACATATAAATACTTCATCGCATGCACAATAGTCCGTCAATTACCAACAACTCAAACTTCATTTTAATAATTTCAGTCATCAGTTTACTGAGGTCGACTCTTAGATGATATTGAGAGTTTGAGTGTTGCTGGATAGGCCTAGGCTCTTTTAGCTGCTGACCACTACAAAGCGTAACCATCACTGAAGAATGGACCATAGAGAAGTCTAGTATTAGTGGAGTCGAGAAATACCTTATGCCGAGAAAAATATAACAGCACAGCCTCGAGAGAAAATAACATCTTACTTCATTCACTTACTCATACCTACTAATCGGATGGAATTATATTAGAACCATGATGCTTGTAAATCTCACAAGCTCAGCCGACGACAATAATTGCAATGCATCAAAAGTCGGTGGTAAAGCATCATCATTAGCTAAGCTATACGCCATCCCAGCGCTACATTCACATGTTCCCAAATCATATGCACTCTCAACATCATTCTTTCATCCTTGGATTGAGATATTGACAAAGTCTGATGAGTATACATATCTTATGAACAACGCAAATAACAATAACGAAGATGAACAATTTAAAACTGCATGTACTAAAATGAAAGAAGCATGTCAAACATTACCTCTTAATACATCCCAAAAACAAGTTTTAGATGACTTATCAAATATCATTGCAACACAATTTAATCATAACCTAGCGGCAGTGAGATCGAGTGCCACAGAAGAAGATGGTATAGATCAATCCTATGCAGGTTTGTTTGAAACAAAGTTGGGTATATCATCAACCAAATTAGAAGTGGCGGTACGAGAATGCTTTGCTAGTAAGTTTGACTATAGAGTGTTCAAATATATGTTGGCCAATAAAGACATGTCTACTACAACAGAGAAAGAAGGAGAAGGAGGATTTGCAGTAGTTGTTATGGAAATGATTGACTCAGAAGTTGCGGGTGTAGCCTTTAGTGCCAATCCATTAAATTCAGATAGAGATGAAATAGTAGTTGATTCATCCTTTGGATTAGGAGAGAGTGTAGTAGATGGATCAGTTACGGGTGATAGATTCATCTATGACAAGGTACAGAAGAAGTTAGTTGATACGATTATTGGTAGTAAGAAGGTAGAACGGAGGTTGAATTTAGTAGAAGAAGGTGGAGTAATTACTCAACCAATTGACGATGTTGAGAAACAGACTTCTTGTAGTTTACCAAATGAGCAATTAGAGGAATTAGTCAAGTTGATTTGTATCGTTGAAGAAGGGTACGGCATGCCCATGGATATTGAGTGGGGAGTTACTGAATCTCGAATAGTATTGTTACAAGCCCGTCCAATCACAACACTGTTTTACCTTGATAGTAAGATGATGACCGAGCCAGGAGAGAAACGAGTCTTGTATTATGACTTCAATATCGCTTCCGAGGCAACTACGACGAGCCCCTTTACACATATGGATATGGATCTATATTGCAAGTTTTCTAGTATGTTAATGGGAATGCCAACGGATGTGTCAATATTTAAAGACGATCCCAACATGCCAATGTTCAAGGCGTCAACCCGGCAGTATGTGAATCTATCCGTGTTTCTAAAGTTCTTCTCCCCTGAGTACTTTGCCAAGGAAGCAGTGCTCATGGACCCATACCTGGCATCTTTATTTGGTTCCAAAGACTGTGACAGGAAGAAGTACAAAGTAAAGAAACTGGCAAAGGGCATCAATATGAAGAATTTCATTTATTATTTACGGAAGTACCCTATCATGGAGCAATACAAGATTGGCAAACGATTTAAGAAGAATCCAGTCAAGGAAAAGGATGAGTATATCAAGTTGGTGAAAGAGAATTTAGAACAGCTCGAAGAACTGAAACGGCGTGGTTATAACAAAGGGGAAGGCCTACAAAGCTATATCATGGAGCTCATACAGTGTATAATGCCATCACTTAATCTTGAATTGGGATTGATCATGTTTGCTATCATGCCAACATTCAGAGCAATTGATAAGAAGCGTCGGGATGGAAAGACGGAGGAGATACGCTCCGAGTTTGATGCTCTATGTGGAGGATATGAGGGAGATGAGCTCATGGAAATCAATATTGCCATGTACAATCTAGCACATATGCTTGACTCATCAGTTTGGCAAGAGTATGAACATGATCAACTTGATGAGCTAGCTCAGCGTATACAAATGAATCTTGATGGTATTATATCCGATCTCCCTCCAGAGTTTATATCTGAATGGCAAAAGTTCATGACACAATATGGTTGGGACGGTGAGGATCAAATGTTCATTAGCAGTCCTCGGTATGAAGATAACCCAGTGCTTCTTCTGGCTAGGTTAAGGAATCAAAACTCTGGTGTTGAGACTAAGAATCCATCGGCAGTTCAGAAGGAGCAAGTCCTTAGGCGTCAGTATGTTATGAAACTCCAAGAGAGTAGAGCTGCTTCTAAGCTTTTCTCATTCGGTAAATCAAAGATTAAGAAAAGGAATGCCTATCTTGATCACCTGTTTTGGATTAGAAACGCTCCAAAGCTTCACATAGCTGCAGTGTACGGTGCGTTGAGATCCAGTATTCTTCAAGTAGAGGAGGAGCTCATCAATGCCAATCGGTTAGAGACCAAGAATGACATATACCATTTGGATCTAGCTGAGGTAGACAAAGCCATTTCAGATGAATCATATAACTTGATGGAGCTTGTCAAACCTCGAAAGGCAATCTATGAACGAGCTCTGAATGCACCAGAGTGCCCTTTACTTGTTGACAGTCGATGCAGGATCTTAAGACCCGACCCTCCTAACCAAGAAGACGTAGAAGCTGGTGTAATTGTCGGTTCGGCTGTTTCTCCGGGAACTGCTACTGGCAGAGTACGTATCATGAAGAGTCCTACAGATCAATTTGCTGCCGGTGAGATACTTGCGGCTACGGTTACTTCACCAGCCTGGACACCGCTGTTCGTAGGAGCCTCGGGAGTTATATTGCAAATTGGAGGAGCCTTACAGCATGGGGCTCTGTGTGCTCGAGAGTTTCAAAAGCCGGCAGTGAGTAACGTTGACATCCATAATGTATTGAAGACTGGTATGCTAGTCACTGTCGATGGAAACACTGGAACAATACAAATTCATGATGAGGAGAAGTAGTATAGTGTAAAAAACATTGTCAAGCTTTAAGTCCTTCTTAAACTGTTATATGTACATTAAACTTAATACAACCTCAACATCTAAAAATCTCTCATGCATTCATTTCATTTGGTACACAACACATGATATGCTTCTTCATGTTTGTCATCATATCCCCAAAATTCGTAGGTGGAGGCCCACCTTCTAATTCTCTAAATGTCATGCAAGTAGTAGCCGAGTTTCCAAACTTTCTACCAATCATAATCCAATTATTCGACACGCCGTAAGCTGGGGCCCATTGTTCGCCTTGGCTATCAAAATCGTATCGATGACCTCCCATAACACTCTTTCCGTTGCCTTCTGGGCAATATGCAGTGTAGCTGCAGAGTTCACGACCGCCTTGAAAGTTGCAAAATGAGTTTGCATCATCCCAAGATCCTCCATTCCAACCATCGAGCTTGTCATACCAAGTTGGTCGATAGATTTCCTTCATCATTGACTC
>Ga0214480_101303_pt1 | contig 10858 bp, 6 predicted proteins | sample M1_20Mar14CPVII9_3_FD_165042 | JGI IMG/M metagenome (GOLD analysis project Ga0214480, IMG submission 165042) | Marine eukaryotic communities from Monterey Bay, California, United States - M1_20Mar14CPVII9sort6BwellE17 | ecosystem: Environmental > Aquatic > Marine > Unclassified | place: USA...
CATATGATGTCAATCAAGATATGATGACAAACCAGCAAGAGAGAAGATTAGTACATATCATAATGACCAAACATACAATATGATAATCATATCCAATTCATACCTAAACTTTGCCATTACACATGACATTAACTACCAACTTGCATATTTATTATGAGAGTTTAATGGGGAGTCTTTTAGGTGATTTGCATCTCATCAAATGAAATTCTGCACCATCAAGATGGCGGTACCTACTCATCACAAAGTGGTGGCCACAACAGTGTCATTGTTGTCGGTTAATATATTATTGTTGAGAAGTAGTAGAAAGACAATATAAGTGGGCTTAATGATTACTTGAACAATAGTTTGCAACCTCACCGACGATATCACACACACAAAAAATGATAACAAGAGCATTCTTATCCATCGTCCAAAAGAATACGTCGTATTCAAAGAATCGTTTAGTACCACGTTCTATTAGATATTCAACTATATCATCTTCTTTACAATGGAACTCTCTTCGTAGAACATCAGCTGCTGTCACAAAGAAGTATAGTATCAGATCATTCTCGGCGGTGTCGTGTGTAGAACAACAATACAATGATGACGATGTATCACCAGATTATTCTCATCTATACAATACAACATATCATCCACAAGCTTCAGAACCAAACTATCCAGAGCTAGGACCAACAACTAAACTAAATCTATTCACTGCAATCAATTCAGCAATGCAGACGGCAATGCAAACAGATGATACTGCCATTGTATTCGGCGAGGATGTAAGCTTTGGTGGTGTCTTCCGATGTTCACAGAACTTACGTGATGAGTTTGGTAAAGATAGAGTATTTAATACTCCATTGAGTGAGAATGGTATTGCGGTACGTGTAATGTGTATATATGCATGCTGATTGATTGCACATCTTATATCTTTTTGAACATATCATGTGCACATATGTCGTGTTCTCATATATTCATACTTGATTCGACAGGGAATGGCTATTGGGTATGCATCTGCTGGAGGCACGGCAATTGGTGAAATACAATTTGCTGATTATATCTTTCCAGCGTTTGATCAAATTGTAAATGAAATGGCAAAGTTTAGGTATGAATTGGATATGATTATCATATTGTATGTTTGGTCATTATGATATGTACTAATCTTCTCTCTTGCTGGTTTGTCATCATATCTTGATTGACATCATATGTAGGTATCGAAGTGGCAATCAATGGAACTGTGGAGGTGTAACATTACGAACTCCATGTGGTGCAGTAAGTGAACTATATGTAGTTTGTAGAAGCTTATAAGATCGTGACTCAACAAACAAATACCCACATCAATCTTTTTATAGGTCGGTCATGGTGGCCTGTATCATAGTCAAAGCCCAGAGGCATATCTAGCTCATACTCCTGGCTTGACAGTAGTTACGCCTCGTGGCCCACGCTGTGCAAAGGGTTTATTATTGAGTTCTATCCGGAGTAAAGATCCTGTGATATTCTTAGAACCAAAGATTTTGTATCGATCTGCTGTTGAGGAAGTTCCAGATGCTGACTATGAGATTCCTTTAGGTAAGTAGAACTCCTTAATTGATGCACATTTGGGCAATAGTTTTGTAACAGATAATACTAACCCTACTCGTGACCATTGTGTGGAATTGACTTCTGATTCCCTTAGGCAAAGCTGAGATAATGCAAACTGGAGAAGATGTTACAATAGTTGGCTGGGGAGCTCAGCTTCGTACTCTCCAAGCTGCTTGTGATCTCGCGGCTAAAGAAGGCATATCGTGTGAACTTATTGATTTAAGAACTATACTTCCTTGGGACTCTAGTTGCATTATCAATAGTGTCAAGAAGACAGGCAAGTTAGTAGTTAGTCACGAAGCTCCAATTACTTGTGGGTTCGGAGCAGAAATAGTGGCAACATTGTCTGCCGAATGCTTCTTTCATTTGGAGGCGCCAATACAGGAAAGTCGGCGTTAGTATTGTTTTATCTTGTGAATTCGTGTGTTTAAGTGGTGATTTAGCTACTTTGGTTCGGCCTTCCATGCCTTTAATTGGTTAATTGCAAACCATGTGTCACTAACATATATGTTATCAATCACCTCCCTCTTCATCAATCGTGATAACGCGCATCTTCCAGCGGATTTGTGGTCTGGACACTCCGTTTGGCCTGGTGTTCGAGAAGCATTACATGCCTTGTGAATCCAAGAACTTAGAAGCAATTCAAACTGTGATGAAATACATTAATTGATCGTGAAAGAGTCTGCAAGTATCGACTAGTATATAGTTTGTTGATTATATGTACAGTAGAAGAATGGAGATGCAAAAGTAGGTAGTTGTTAAGTCATTGAGGCTAGAATTTATATCTAAACTAAGTAGCCATCTCATAATAATTGTCAAGACAAAACAATCCTCCCCTGCCTGCCCTCTCCTTCACCTCGATACAACTGTCATTCCTCCTAGTTATATCTCAACCCCCCACAGCTAGCAACAACACACGTGACCATCTTGAGGTACTTAATTTAATATTCATCCTCGTAATAGTCAGCAGAGTCTTCAAGGACAACACCTGCATTCTCCATGGCCTCCAAGAAGTCCATGCGGAAGACACAACGCCTGGATGAACCGCGTCGCCCGCCTCCCTGACGACGGCACGATTGGCCACGGGGACAATCGGAGTTAGAAGAACAACGTCCTCCCTATAATAGTTGGTTGTGTGGTAGAGAATAGATAGGAGGAACATGTTAGTGAGCAAACAGTGGAAGACATTAAGCTCATGTACATATGGTCATGTACATATGGATTGCAACTCTTACCTCACGACGGCCAGATCGGCCTCCGCTACGACGCCTGCAAGTGCCTCTACGGCCACGGCCACGACGATCACAGAATTCTGAACGACGACACTGATTGGAACGATCACATGAACGTCCTCCTCCGCCCCTTCCTCCGCGTCCTCGGCTCCTTCCTCCACGACTTGTGCACCGGCGATTACTGATGAAAATTATTGTAAGAACAGATGGCAGGTGTCAAGAGGTGAAAGTGTGAGATTGTATGTGGTGTTGTTGCAATTGAGGAAAAAAGATACAATACGACGTACCGGCAGACCCTGGATCCATTGCAATCCCTGTCACGACGGCAGCGGCCGTTGTCCAACTGCATGAACTCAGGCATCATCTCATCAAAGGAGTCCTCAGAATCTTCATCATAGGAATCGAAAGAGTCTCCGGAGTACTCGGTAGTAGAGTAGAGATCTTCAGAGTTCTATGAAAATAGGAGCGTGGTGTGTGTGTGTGGGGGGGGGGGGGGGGGGGGGGGAGTCGACGGTACGAGTCAATGAGATAAAGAGGAGAGAGAGAGATAAAGAAAGAATGGTGTGTTAGTGCAATGATATGAGCAACGATTGTATATGGCGGCTTATCTAGCACTTACCTCGGTAGTAGAATAGTCAGTAGGAGAACCGTAATAAGCGGCCTGGGTAGAGGCAAGTACAGCGGCGGCAGTAAGTAGGAAAAGCTTCAACATCATCTGTTTTGGATAGTTGTTGCAATCGATTGATTAGTATTAGTAAAATTATGATATCAAATTATGCAGGTGATTCACTTAATTTGCATTTGCACCACTATTGCTTGACAACCTTTCTTTGGATCTTTAGGACGTGTGGTCTGCTATTGTTAGTGGAGTGTTAGAGGAATGCATGCAATAGTAGCAACACCCGTCTATCATTTATTTATTTTAGCTCGAGGCGGGGAGAGAAAAAAGATACCAATTTCTTACCGTATCTTCTCCCAACAGGAGTTACCATGTGCATGAAAACTAAAGTTTGTTTTGTTGGTCGTTGGGGTTTTATTTGTGAGTTGTTATGATATTGACTACTCGAAGTGTGTTTGTGTTGTATGTTCAAATGTTAGAGTGTATACTATCTAATAGTATTCTCTATACCGGTATTTAGACATGTCAAACCACCGTATCTTTCATACTCACACACACACAAGCCTGTTATTTCCTTCTAGTGACGCTTCATATTACTCAGTCCACACAAGTTCACGTCCGTCCTCTGCTGCAAGCCAATCTTTCAATTTCTCTCCGTGTTCCCGCGAAAAGTGCTGTACCAAATTGGCAGGGGGCAGTACTTTAGGACACAATGGACATTTCTTCCTCTTCTTCTTAGCCAATTGCTCCGCTAGTGTATCCCATGCTCTTGTATCACGATCTTTCCACTTGTTATGTTCGTCCCCATCTAATGAGACAGCTTTGATTGATACACCATGTCCACGTACTTTCATCTCAAAGGTGTAATTGTTCTCCTCGGTAAAGTCCGGCAGTAAAGGGTGATTATTTCCTTGGGCATCTCTGTAATTTCCTACTCCTTTTGGGATAGCCATTCTCAAATCATCAATACAGGTATATACATTGAGTGGTGGTGTAGTGTCAGTAATTGCTTCTCCGCTGTTGTTATCATATACCAAGAAGGCATTGTCAGCAACAGCCGGATTGTGTTCCCTTGTCCATTCATCTGCTGCTTCTTTACTCTCCAACCATTGAGCTTCATTCTTCTTTGCCTCTTCATGATAACCAAACAACTCTTTCATTGTTCCAAGGAACTTACTAACTGACCAAGTACCTCTAACCTTACGTTCTTCATCGGGACTAATTCCAGAATATTTTCTATTATCTCCTCCAAGAAGCGCAACCAAACTGTCTTCTCGAGGGTTGGCAGTGCTCCCTCCGCTAAAACATGATGCTACTCTCAACACAATCTTTGTGTTAATGCACCTAACGATAAATTGAATTGCTGGTTTTGGATTACCCATGGCTTTCTGCCAATACGGAGTAAGTTTACTAAATGCATTCTTTGTCCAATCCCAAGCTTTCCAAATTGTCCACCTCTTTTCTGGTAAATTATACCCACCAACATTTTCACCTAAAGGTTGAGGTGGTACCTCATCACTAAATAAACAATCATCAGGATTATATTCGTCATCCCCATAGCCTGGCTTGCCATCCATTGGTGTGCTAAGAAGACCAAACGTAAATAAAGCTAAATATGATATTGGCGTTTTTTCCGTATGTTTTGGATTATTTGGATCGCCATCATTCTGTGGAGGCTCTTCGCCTGAGGGATATAAATGGGCATTATCATCCGCATTATCCGGTGGTAACGTGCCATCACTTGCAGATGTTGTTGCCTCCATAATTTATTTGTAAGTGGTGTTAGTATGTATATGTTGATTGGTGTAGGTGTTATTAGTTATTATTGCTAATTTATTATTATTTGTTAGAGGGATTGGTTAACAACATTATCCAGAGGGTGATTATGATTTAATTGAATTATAAACACAACATAATATATCAATCTTCTTCTATCCTCCAAATGTGCTTTGTTAAAATGTGTGCTCAAATAGATACTGCGCACTCAAAATTACATCTCCGAACACTAATTTTGTGCACTACGTAACTTAAGTACTTACCTATTTAAGTGCAGTGCAATTAATTACTATTTAGTGCAATATCTCTTACATGATTAAAATCGCACGGTAAATTGTGAGGTGCTCATTTTGGTAGTTGGTCGGCAATCTATCAATACAAACAACTCTCTCTTTGATTGGATATCAATGGATGCTATGAATTCATTAAATGGATCATCATTGGTGCCTACTGGCGGCGGCGAAGAAGAGGCAGCAGCGTTGGAGAATTTGTCTACGAATACAACGAATAATACTAATTTACAACATGCCGTATCGAACTCAACCTCCGGTGCACCACCCACAATCGTATACAATGGTATCGATGCGTACAATGGAACAAAGGAGTCAATCGATGATAATACTAAATGTATTATTATTGGGGTGCTTGATAACTTCCAAATTCTTCACGGAATGAATTGTTGTTCAGAGGCTGTAGGATGTACGAATCGTCCATTGTTTCATATTGCTAAGGCTAACAATCCACAGGTGCCGCTATGTATCTGTCTTGAACACTTCTTAGCCATTTTTGGTTGTTCATTTGATGTTGTTGGTGATAGTTTAGCTTGTGTACCCGTAGGAAGTGCATACTGAATATGATGTGTTTAGTTGACGTGAGGGTACCCCGTGCCGACCTTCATTCTTATCTTATTATATCATCGTCACGCTCGTTGCCGTCCACACCGTATAGTATCGAATGATAATCATGTAGATGAGGTAGGAGAAATAGTTGATTGTTGTTGTTGTTGATGATTGTTGGATAATAGTTGATTGTTGTTGTTGTTGGAATAGTTGTTGAGATCGATCGATTAGTAAAATTATGATTTCAAATGCTAAGGATTTACACAGTGAACTTTGATTGCATTTGCATTGTTGCCTTGACAACCTTTCTTTGGATCTTTTAGAGAGCATTGACGTGTGGCCATGCTATTGTTAGTGGAGTGCTTAGTAAAACAAAGCTCTCCCCTTTTCTTTTCATATCATGATGGACATGTGTTGTTTTCAGCAGAGGTATCCTTTGTCTATCTTCTTCCCCATAAAGGAGTTTACTATTGTAAACATGAAAACTAAAGTTTGTTGTTATTGGTTATTGGTTGTGTTACATACCATACGAAGTTGCCCATTAGTATTCCGCCACCGGATCTTATACTCAATCCCCTTTATTAATCATTCTCATTTCATCCGCGCGGTATTTTATCATAGGTATAATTTGCGAAATAAACAATACCGTACCAACCTTTGCAAAATAAACCCAACAACACTTTGATAATTTCGTAACAACTACTTACCAGAGCTTACCACTTACCACTTCATCCGTTGCATAGTATTGAAGTATGAATAATCGATCAGTATCCAATGGTGCTGATAATGGTACCAACGGAGAAGAGAGAAGTGGTAGCCGTCGGAAGAGATTCACTCGCAAAGTACGACATACATCGATACTTCAAGAAGAGTTACCAATAACAGCCACTAAGCCATTCATAGCCCTAATATCACTATTAGGTATAGCCGTACTTATCCAATTCCTCATTGTATTCAGTTGGCATCACAAACGTCATGATGTGCATGTATTGGGTAAAAAGAAACAACACACAACAAAAAAAGTCAAAAGTATTAATGTATTAGATGGTGCATCAGTTGAAGAAGAAGATATATGGATAAAAGATAAGGAAATTGATGTACTATCCGAATCTACAAACACTAAGAGAGATCCGGCAACTGCACATTTAATACCACATTTGCCACCCTTGCCACCAATAGTAAATACACGAAACATACCAAACTCCAAAACATTAATTGCTGATACATTATCAGGAAAACACCCCACAATTGCAGGTATATCATTAATACTTGATAACTTCTTACATGCATTACATACATCCAATAAACAATTAGCAACAAATGGTAAAAAAGTACAAAGGGATGAAGTACACGAAGCATTTGTCAACCTTGCCCAAGAACACTTGGCACCATTCGAATCTACCTATCGTAACAAATCAATCTTCCCAATACGAGATGATGATTCAATATTCATTTCATTGGCAAGCTTTCGTGATTACTTATTAGGTGATACATTAATGGGTGCATTCAATCAGGCCAAACATCCAGATAAATTATTCATTGGAGCCATCATTCAGAATTGTTATGGATTAAATCCATATCCAGGTGAGGAGGGTGTGCAATGTCGGACTGGTGCACAGGTTGTTGGGAAGAATGCAGCGGGTAGAGATCAAACAAAGGTTAGTGATGCTCCGCCTGATCGGAATGGTATTGAAGAATTCTGTACCAATGTCAAATATAAAAAGTACTGCGATAGAGGGCAGATACGTGTATTGTACCTGCATGAGAATGAATCACTTGGTCCTGCAATGGCAAGATATTATGCATCAAAGTTATGGGGTGGTGAGACTTACTTTATGCAAGTTGATGCACATTTGCAATTCTACAAACATTGGGATGAATTGTATACTAACGAAGTCAAGGCAACCAAGTCATATCCAAAGGCTATATTGAGTTCATACCCGCCAGGATTTCAAGAAGAGAATGGAGGGATATTAGACCATGCAAGTTCAGGTGCTAGGTTGTGCACTTGTACATTTAGTAATAGCGATGTCGAGGCCCACATCATTCGTATTAATAGTGGTGCAAATTATCATGGTGATGAAGAACATCCGACACAGATACCCTTCATTGCGGCAGGATTCTTCTTCACGCCGGCATACTTCTTAGTTGATGTTGCCTTCGATCCGTATATGCCATGGTGCTTTATGGGTGAAGAGATTATGCTAAGTATGAGAGCTTGGACTCATGGATGGGATATATATGCCCCTAGGAAGAATTGGATAGCTCATCAATACAGACCTGGTCGTATGGGGTTGCCCAAGTTCTGGGGCAGTGTCGGCCACTTGTTTGGCAGACCTGGACCAGGTTTTAGTAATCAGTTGCAGTTAAAGCTTATCAAACGAGTGAAGCATTTGGTAGGGTATAAGGATTGTTGTACGAGAGAAAAACTAATAGAGAATGGAGAACAGTTGGTATTGATGGATGTTGAACACTATGGCTTTGGAGTTGAAAGAAGTCGAGAGCAGTATCTAGAGTGGGCTAATATTGATGTGGATGCTAATAGATGTCACAACATCAAGTGGTGTAATCAAGGAGAACTGCTCTGAGAAGATGAACTTAATAGGTATTAGTATTGATGTACTAAGACCATTCAACCTCGTCTATGATGTAACACACCCTACCTCTTCCCCAATACCATCGATATGAACCCCTGCATTTGCATCCCCGTCGTCATCAAATTTTGATAAGAGATGGTCGGCAGCCTCTTCAATCATCTTAAAGTTCTTCTCAATCTCTTCTTTGTTCAAGGGGCTATTGTCTGCTACTTTGTCGGGGTCTACGAATAATCAGAAGAGTATAAAATGAGCTATCTCTTACAGAAAGACAGAAAGGATGAAATAGTCTCAAACTTACGGTATTTGAGTGCCAGCTCTCTGAAAGCTACAGTGATTGTACGCTCATCCGCATTAGGATCAACACCTTAAACAAGTATGACGTTAGCATCATAAAGAGCACGATGAGACAATGAATGACAAATCTCAACTGGATGAGATTCAGTTCTTACCTAAGATTTCAGCACTCTTTCTGACTTTCTCGAGCTCTTGTATCTTCTTATCATTCTTCCATTTAGAGAACTGAAATAAAAAGTCATTAACATCAATATAATCGTTGCCGTGTACCTTCACAAATTCATCCATATTATCTTGACTAAGAGATCCACTTTCAACTTGAGCCTTCATCATTTCTTGGATAACTCTATCTTTAATCATTTTAGCCAATTCCTCGTCTTCCCTTTTGAACTGTCGAATAGTTTCTGTATCCCGAAGCTCCTGTTCTATTATAACCTGTTTATGTTTCGTCATCATAACAGAGTCGTCCATTAGCCATTCATGAGGAAATAGTCTCTGAATACAAAGCAAAGTAGCCTCGTCCGACTCTGCTAACCGACCGTTGTAGAAATCTGCAGAATAAACACAGGTAATGTTCTCGATTGATCGGCAATCTTCAAAGTCTTTCTTTAATGCTGGTGTATCAAACTCCTCGGCATATTTCTCAACGTCAATCTTCACAGGACAAACACGCAAGTCAAACAATACAACACAGTCATACAAAGGAATTCCCACCAAAGACTTTGCTTTGTCCAGAATAGTGTCTGAGTTGTCAAGGAAGAGTTTCAACTGTATCATGTTGACATTGATCTCAAGTTCCTTCAACTTAGCAGCATCCCTTTCATCAGATAGTGCCTCCTCGGGAAAGAATCTGCCTTGAAATTTGCCTGCTATTTGATCGGTGTATGATTTGCAGCATGCTTGCTCATGTCCATTCCACCAATCTTCCTTCTGGCAAGCTCTTGAGCAGTAAGTCATGCGGCCACAGCCATTACATAGTTTAACTTCTGTCCTACACAGTGACTTGTTACAGCGACAGCAGTATGAACTATTCAATTCGAGAATACATTTGACCCTACTTAACAACTCCTTGCAGCCGGGTGTACTTGTGCCCTCCTCAACGCGAAGCAACTTCTCTCCAAGCATATTTCTTTTGCTCTTGATGACCTTTGACGTTTTCATATGTAACGAGACTAGCTGTATAGCTTTGAAGATATTACCAATGTATTCAAACAGTAAGTTTTTGTCATCTCCAGAACGATGATGATGTTGAATGAAATCCAAACACATATCAATTATACCAGCACGAACTGCACAAGCAACACGTGTATCACTTGGATGGCCTTTAATGAGCAACACATGATATGCTATTCTCGCTATCGCTTCTGATAATGAATCGTCATTAAAAGCTGATAGTTGCCCCAGGCCAATCAATCCATCGATGACTCCTCTATCCACACAGCCTTCCTTAGTAATTAGATGGTCAAGACAAGAGAAGGCTTCTTTATTTCTAGCATCTCGTTTCAATACCAGCATCAATCCAGCTACAAACGAAACCTTGCAGCTAGGATCATATTGCTTATTTACTATTGATGTAGTACCAATTGTTGACAATATATTCTTTCCTATTTCTGTCTGAGCAGCTGTGATTTTAACAATTGTGTTCCTTGTGAGTAATCCTCCCAGCCCAGAAACCCTTACACAATTATCATGACCGATTTCATTTTCAATATCAGGACGGGTCTCTTTACCCCAGAATCCCCATTGAACGATTGATCTAATCAATTCCTCATCTTGCAATAGAAATGTGGTCATACTGATGTCACCATCAATTGGTAGGGTATTGTATATCATCTCAACAAATGGTACAATTCCATCCCTTGTTGATTGCTATTGAAGAAGGTTCGGGTGGTATCATTACACATACACCTAACTAATGGCCCAATACTGTTAGCAATTTGT
>Ga0214480_101304_pt1 | contig 10850 bp, 11 predicted proteins | sample M1_20Mar14CPVII9_3_FD_165042 | JGI IMG/M metagenome (GOLD analysis project Ga0214480, IMG submission 165042) | Marine eukaryotic communities from Monterey Bay, California, United States - M1_20Mar14CPVII9sort6BwellE17 | ecosystem: Environmental > Aquatic > Marine > Unclassified | place: USA...
CTCCGTGTATATCTATATCATCTAGGTTTTCATAGAGGACGGGAAGGCCATCCACCCTTCTTAATCTCAAGTCTACCGGCTTTGCTAGGCTGCCAAGTAATCTTGCTTGACGTAGTAAAGGACACTGACAATTGGGCTGATGTTTAATCTTATTCATCGCAATCCAGTATAAATACTTTAATAATACAGAAAGTCAGATTCTGTAAGATCCTTTGGTTGGTGAAGATATGCTCTTATCTGGTGACGGTCGACAAAGTTCATAGTCATCAATCAATTTAATTTTCTCATTGTTGCTTTTTATACAACATCCATTATCACTCATTTTGCAATTTGTTTCTCCTTCTTCTTGAGTTGTCTCCTACATTACATAAGCTACGATCAATAACTATTCATGAGATAAGCCGCTCGAACGAAAAGGGTATTTGGCGAACAAACCACCAGCACCACTCACTCTTTACCACCACTAGGCCCTTGGATATAGTGCGCATATATTTTGCCATTTGTGCGCGCTGCGCACGTGCGCCGCACATTTTCTAAAGGTATCCTTTATATGTTCGGTATCCTCGGTCTAAAGAGTGCGGTGAAGAGGAGGAGCTTCTATCTATCTAACATAAAGATAACTATTTTAAACACATAACTAAACACATAACACATTACCAATTATGCCTCACGCTTGTTGAATGCAAGCATAAGTCCAAGCTTAAGTGCATCGGACAAAAGACTTGCTTGCTTATCTCCAAACATGTTACTCAACATGGAGAAGACACGCTCGGAAGTTCCCGAGGATGGTAAAACAAGTGCTGCCATCTCACAAGCCTCCCACCAGACCTTGGCATCATTGTAGCAGCTGCAGTGCCTGTTGCCACTTGTACAGTATCGGCACTGCATATCATCATTGAGCTCGGAGTCTAGACGAAGTGACATCCTGTAATGCCATGTTGAGATACCAGCCTTATCTTTATCATCCCTCATGTCATTACCAAACTTTGCCTTAACTTCCGAGGCATTCTTGTAATAAGTAGGCCATGTCTTCTTGAGGCGGTTAATGATACTGTTGTCTCCATCCTTGTTGAAGATAGGATACACTGACATCTTGTCAATCAAGGCAAAGGCCTGTGCACGGTTGAGAGTCTTGGCATATGACGGGTCAAAGATACGAGCGCCAAAGTAGAATTGCATGGCATCATGGCGATCCCCTCCTTCACTGATACGGTCCATTATGTATTCAATGGCAGGCAACAGTCCAGTCATCACTTCAGCACGCCAAGCTTCGGGAGTAAGTGGGGGTCGGTCTCCTTCGTCCCAAAGAGCTTGCTCTAAAGCGGCTACACGAGCAGCTTCACGTTCCGCTTCAACTTGTGCATTGGCTGCTGCTTCGGCGGCTGCTGCTTGAGCCTCCTGCTCTTCACGGCGGCGAGTCTGCTGTGCTGATTCAAGAGCTCTTGTGGCGGCACTGACTCCGGAAGATGCAGCTCTTGCAGGACGACGTGGGTGGGCAGCATTCACCTGACGATTAATTTGAGCAACTGTAACTCGAGGTGTTGGTGGGGCTGCAGTAGGCAAAGCTGGGGCGGTATATCCTCCACCTCCCTCGTCAATTGATCGAGTTCCCCATTCAATAAACTTATTAATGAAGATATATATATGAAATGTTAGATTGTGATAGTAAGTTAAATGCATAACATAAAAACACAAACATACTACTTACCTCCGAGATAAGTCTTTCCGTCTTTGGAAGCTTCATCATAGCACCACCAGGAAACAAAGCCTTGAATTCTTCAATCCTCTCTCCAACCCTAAATGCAATATCTGTTGCATCACTCTCAATCCAATAGCATAGATTGCGGAGGGGGTAGAGTCCCTCGACATACGCCGCAAGCACGATCTTCAACTTCCTACCCAACAATGGATCAAGAAGCAAATTCAACAACTTTGCCGAGTTGGCAGGAGATATCTTCTTCCTCGCCACTCGAGTCATGACGGTAAGAAGATCAGGAAAGAGGTCACTAATCTTCTCCAATACCTCATACAATGAAAACCAACGTGTCTCGGAGTAGGTTGGCCACGCAAATCCCGTCACATCTTTCCATTCATCTTGTGCTTGAGTAGATTGGGAGAAGACCTTCTGAAGGTATGTCCAGAAAAGTTCAAGCAATACAAACGAAGCACGATCTCCTGCATTACATGTCATGTGAGCGAAGCAGAAGACTATGAAACGCTGGAGTTCTCCTACAACGGCTGCTCCTTCATTCATTTCCGTCGCGGACGCACTGTTGGTATAGCAACGATCCATGGCAGCAGCAGGCACATGACGAGGTAAGATCTGACGGTTCATCAAGGCCTCACTTACCTCTGCTGATAATGTAGTAGCATTTAATGAGCCTTTGATAGTTGACACGTGAATGAGGATATGCTTGGCATATACAACTCTCAACCTTGGGTCTTGGCACATGAAACGAGCAACACATGCAAAGGCATCACCTTGTCTTGGGGTAGCATCATAAACGATAGATACCAATCGATCACGGAGCTCCATACGTTGCAGCTCCATCTCTTCTTCTAAGAGTTTTGGGATGAACTGTCGGCCAAGATCAGTATGATGGGCAAGTTTTTGTTGGGAATACTTCTGGAGATAGTCTCCAAATGGACCACCCAACTTTTCTATGGGTATGCCGGCGGAGATGAATGCCTTGGTTGTTGCCTCACAGAAGGCTTGATCGTCCTCCGTGAGACTAGACACACGTGTGCCTACTAATTCCAAACGCTCTTCTTCCTCCTTCTTCCGAGCGTCCTTCAAGTCAGATAGACGAGCTTGTACTTGTGCCGATTTCTCCTTCTTCTCCATCCAAGCCTTATGCTTCTTTCCCGTAAAAGTAAAATGACGGCCAATCTCCCACTCACTCTTTCCATGCCAGTCTGAATTATTACATCCACACTTGAGATGTCCATTAGAGGCTTCGTACATACCTTGAACTTTGAACTTCGCCAAACCATCCTTTAAAGAACAGATAAAATGGGATGTGAGATACATAATAGATGATAAAAGAAACACTGACACCCCTCTCTACTTACCGCAGTTGACATGGCCGCACGTCTATCCCTCTTACCCGTATCCTTCTTTTTACCATTGGCCTTCTCGGCTTGCTTCCTCTTCTTTGTTGCTGCTGAACCTTCTTTTCTTTTGCGGTCAATATCTTGCTTTGCACCTGATAGTGCTGAATAATATGCATCATTATCCCCCTCATGTACTACTTCAATCATATACATACGGAGTGCATTTATGAACACAAGATGTGCACAATAATGATGTGCGCCATATTTTAAACACTCCAATTTCTTATGGATTGCCATTGCAAGAAAGATAATACCGAAATATCAAGTAGGTGTTTGTTATTTGAATAGTTTAATAGTCAAAGTACCGCCGACCACAAATTTAAAAATCCTACTCAATAGCAAATATTCGCATGAGAAGATCTGCGCCGATGAGCAAACTTGTGGTGCCATTTGTGCGCGCGCGCACATGCGCACTATATCCAAGGGCCTAACCACCACTCTTCTCTTACCACCTACTAACCCTGTATTAATGACGATGAGGAGTTGGTACTGTTAATATCTAATCAATAGATCAGTTCTTCATACTCTTTTGATTGGCTGTGGCATAATTTCCCGGGGTTTCGAGGGAGGTAACATTTCAATTGTAAAAGAACAATGCAATACATTGAATATAAAGGTAATACATATACGGTGTCGGTCATCAAATTACAGAAAGCATAACATTATCTACTACAATATGGCTCCGTCAGAAGATGAAATACGAGATGCTCTAGCATCTATCTTGTTAAAAGATGAAGATGAGGGAGTAGTTGATGGAATCGATGGTGATATCGTAGATTATATTGCTGGAATGCTACATGAAAATGGATTAGATGATATAGAGGAGACGATAAAACCTTTTCTTGAGGGATACGGCTGTGATGATGATTTAGTAAAGGCATGTGGAGACGCTGTTTTGAATTGTGGTACTAAGGATACTGATGATATGCACAAGGTTATTGGAGATAATAATAATGATACCAAAAAGGAGGGTGCTGTGAAACTGAAGCAGGGCATCATCAACATGGCATCTGGTTTAACTGACCAGAGTGAAGCTGAAATAGATGCTCTCAATCACATGTGGGGGAAAGATAATAAAGTTGCCGCGATGACTAACGAAGCCCGTGATGCTCATGACTCTACAGTGTCTGCCAAGGATAAACGAAAGCAAAGAAAGGAGTTAGAAGCAGCTAGGAAAGAATACGAAGCACGAGTTGCAATGTTGGAAGCCGAGGAGGAAGGTGAGGCTGGAAAGGCCTCTGTAAGCAACATGGTTATTCCTGACTATCGATCAGGAAGGAATGAAAAAGACATTCATTTAAGTAATGTCTCATTGAGTTTAGATAACGGAACATCACTTTTGAATGATGGACAGTTAAAGCTAGCTCATAAAAGAAGATATGGTCTAGTTGGGGCCAATGGTGTCGGAAAAACCACTTTGTTGAAAGCTATTGCAGCCTTTGAAATAGAGGGCATGCCTCGGCATCATCGGATATTACATGTAAGACAAGAGATTAGAGCAGCCGGCGGTGAGATCAGTGTACTAAAGGCAGTAATGGACGCTGATATTGAAAGAAATACATTGATGGCAGAGGAGAAGGAGTTGATACAACGTCTAGAAGGAGAAGAGGTAGAAGGATCATCAACAAAAGAAAAGCTGGCTAAGCTGAAGGAGGCAAATGGTGTTGCAGATTCTACATTTAATGAAGATTTGAAACGATTAGACGAGGTGTACGAGAGACTACAAGTACTGGGCTCGGACTCTGCTGAAAGCAGGGCGTCAACAATTCTGTCTGGTCTACAATTTACTCCTGCAATGCAAAGTGGGCCAACATCAGCGCTATCCGGAGGATGGCGAATGAGAGTTGCATTGGCTGCTGCACTCTTCATTGAACCAGACCTGCTTATGTTGGACGAACCGTGAGTAGATATATGTGTTTCTTTTCTTATCAGACTTCATGGTACCTAATTGGAAATTTCCTATATCCTAAGAACGAACCATCTCGATTTAGAAGCAGTGCTCTGGCTTGAGAGTTATCTGCAGTCATACCGACATACCATTATTGTTGTTAGTCATGACCGGAGCTTTCTTAATGAAGTATGTACAGATACGATCGAATTCAAGAATAAAAAACTGACATACTATAAAGGTGATTATGACACATATGTCAAGACAAGTGATGAGATGATAAAGAATCAAATGAGAGTTTATCAAGCGTATATGGACAAGAGAGAGCATATGATGGAATTCATTACCAAGTTTAGAGCTTCTGCAAATAGGGCTAAGTTGGTACAGAGTAGAGTAAAGACCGTAGAGAAGATGGATCTTGAGGCACCGGAAGCGGTAGTCGTTGACAGCCTATGGAGATTCAGTATCCCTAATCCAGAACCTCTTGGAAGACCCATCATATCAATTGATGATGTATGGTTTGATTATGCACCCACCGACGAAGAAACGGGTACAAAGAAGCCTAAAGAAGAGTGGATACTGCAACAAGTCAACTTTGGCGTCGACTTGGACTCAAGGATAGGTATTTTGGGACCAAATGGGTAAGCTTATGCTTGTGGACATATATTGTTTTTGCATATGTCTCATATATTTGACACTTCTTCCTATACACAGAGCCGGAAAGTCTACCCTATTGAATCTCATTATGGATACTCTAACTCCTAATAAGGGATCTATTTCACGAAATGGGAATTTGAGGATTGGACACTTTACTCAGCATTCAGCTGACAAGTTTGATCTTCAGTTATCAGCAGTCGAGAATATGCTGAACTTGTTTGAAGGAACTGATGATCAGCTGATGCGCTCATTTCTCGGTAAGTTTCAGATACAAGCAACTGATGCTCTAAAGCCCATGATGATGCTTAGCGGTGGGCAAAAAAGTCGAGTTGCATTCGCTTCTCTATCATATCAGAAGCCACATGTTATTGTGATGGATGAACCTACGAACCACTTAGGTATGTTTCACTACTATCTTTCTTCTACTTCTTGTCTTCTTTCCACATTTCTAACACTTCTTTTTATTACTCATTAACATTGCCAACCTTATCAAACACACTACTAACTACTTAGATATGGAAAGGTGAGTTATCTAGTAGTATAATTATGAGTATTGGTATTTGTGTTCATTATATTAGCTAATCCAAAATCTTAAATACATCTCTAATAGTATCGATGCACTAGTAGAGGCAGTGAAAGACTTTAGAGGGGGCTTAATTGTTGTAAGTCATGACCAACATTTCATTACCAATACATGTTCTGAGCTTTGGGTGGTAGGGGAAGGAAAGGTCGCTCGGTTCCGAGGCGACTTCAATGATTATAAGAAGGAGACACTAGAACGGACAAGAAAGAGAGTCGCCGATAGTGTTAAATCTCTGAGTGCTATTAACAACTAATGCTCAATTATTTAAGTTATATCTTACATATTTTAATTCCAAACAAGTCTTCAAACATATCTCCATTATACTGGCATCATCTAACTATTGCCGATCATTACTCGATAGGAGTTGCAACAGATAGAGAAACAAGTTGATAATGTCAAGATACAACATAATTGCCGCCAGTACATACTCGTGTGGACTAAGCTTGTCCATGATTAGCCAAGTGTCAAATAAAATATAACCACTGAAGAGGATACATCCGATCTGAAAGATGAAAAGATAGTAACTTCTGTTAGTACATACGACTTGCAAAGGCCATCAAATAAAGGCAAAATGAAGTATCCAAATTGCCGAGACTTCACATTTAAATAAAGAATTCACAAGACGTAAAACAATACTAACACGGACTTGCCAGGGCATAAACATATCCTGTCTGTACACCAAATAACATTGCTAGGAACCCCCATAAGATCAAAGCACCTAAACCCATTGAAAGGAATGCCCCAAGGAAACTGAAATCATATTTTGACCGGAAGGTAAATAATGTTAACCCAAGGAAGATTGCCATTGTGAGGAATACCGCTTCTAGAACTATACCCTGAAATCCCTCATTACAGTATATGGTGACCACATTACCCACTAAAAAAGCTTCAGCAAATGTGAACGCCCACAGCAAATACATGTTGATTGGTTCTTGATCTTTGTAGCACATTAATGCAAATATAAGAATGAAGGATGATACCATTGATAACACTACCGGCCAACCATGTGTTAATACATATACTTGTGTAGGTGCATGTAATGTCATAAATGCGGAGACACAGAACGTCAAAAGGAGTTGAAATGCTAAGATTGAATAAACCTTTCTTATGAAGATCTTTCGTGTCTCTCTATCCCATCCTAAATTCTCAAGAACTGTTGCTTCCTTTAAAACATTTGCTTCTTCTATGTCATCGTGATAATTCTTGAGACCAATTGGATATGCTTTTGGACCAGCACCACTGCGAGGATCATTCAAAGGTAACGCCTCAGCAAATGGGATGTAATCTTCACCTGGGTTGTCGTGTAGTTTACTATCGACTGTCATGGTTTATTGTTTTACTATTTTGAGTCAAGATATAATCTAAATTTTGAGCTGATAGATGTATAGTGAACTTTTCTAGTCAGCCCTATTGCAACGTCAGTTTATTATCGATTGTTGTTAACAGCACTTGAACTTCGCCGTGATATTATGCGTTTGCTGGACGTATATATTATTTTGTTCCTATTGTATTGGTCAAAGTATCGTATTATGATACCATATCAGCAAGCAAATACACAAAAAGAATTCGATGATTGCGGTATCCTACCTTTCTGATCGGGCAAGGTTGCCACAGGCAAGGGGAGCGAGAAAGCAGAGGTACCAAGTACTTGTAAATGTAAATCAATCAAAGACTTTCTTATCTTAAGCATACATGGTATAGTCTATCTTTAACATGCGCTGATAATCTCATGCATCTTTATCAATCTCAGTACTCCCCACTCAGCAACCATTCTATATCAATTCTGGACATGTTGTCTCTAGAAGTGGGTACCAACATAATGCTCATGATTTGTTCTGATATCATATGAGGAGGATACCATCATATGCAATCTTGATATCCTTGCATTTGATGATTGTATGCTGTTCTTCCCCGAATATATCTTTTCTCAGCAACAATCATATGCAATCATAATACTCATGGTCTCAAATCATTCCCATCTGGACCAACACATCCCTTTATAAATATAACATTTCCATACGGACGTCTTTCCATTGTTTGTATAACGGCATAGCATTTCTTTGCCTCATCATAAAATGAAAATCTTTCAATCGGCTTAATTTGACACTCTCCACAATTTTTGTTTATTGCAATGCGCATTTGATTATGTACTTCTTCTCCTTCCGCTGGTAATTCAACCCCTTCTTGTGGTGCCATGTACATTGCCTGCTTCTCCTCAAAGAAATCTAATGGTAAAACACTGCATATAGCGTTGATGGCTTCTGGGAGAGGCACAGTTAATATGATATGCTTGCCCGATGTTGTTTCTTTTGATGTAGCTGCAGCTGGAAAATTACAATCCACCATGGCTAATTTATCACCATGTCCCATCGATCGAAGTATATGTAGTACATCTGCTGTTAGTAAAGGATCGATCCCTTTTAGTAGCCCCATTCTAATTCTATTACTATAGAGGGAGGGAAGTAGTGGGGAGAAGTGAGTTATGTACATAAAAATGCATAAGATATGCACAACAGATGACGGTAATTAACTACTTACTACTATAACGGTACAAATGATTGTATTGACTAGATATATCCTAAATGCTGTCATCTCTATCCTTTGCCTTATAGATACTTCACTCCTCACTCAAACCTCCACTTTTTGTCATTGCATTGGAAATGGCGATAAAACGACTAGATTTAAGATCCATGGCAATTGCGATCCTCAACTTGCTTGTATCATAGCAAAGCCAAGCCACAATAATAACTACCAAAGCCTCTTATTACTAATTCATTGATCTTTATGATGGTATTATCGTTGTCATCTCTATCGCTTGTAGCGGCCTCACTGCTATTATGCTGTCTCAATTTCAATGTCGAAGTTGTGACTTCGTTTACAGCAACTCCATCAAGATCAATAAAGACTACATTACTAAATAATGAGAATCAATATGTTAACAATAATGATAAGGTATACAGTACAGTACCGATGGCAACAACAACAGCTCTTCAGATGAGCGGTGGTTCCAATGTTGACGGCTCTAAAGAAGGCCGCGTCCTCTTGATAATATCATGTTTGGCTGTTGTTTGGGGTTTCTCTATACCACCCGAATTTAGGCGTGCTCGAATTTGTACAGAAGAGCAAGTGGCTGCAGCAGCCAAGGAAGCGCATTGTACTACTTTTGATAATTGGAAATCAGAATTAAGTCAGTATTATAAAGATGGGGGTGGAGTGAAGTTTAATTTTTCTGTAGAGGGTAGAGGAGGGGATGAACCAGAACAAAAGTATTTATTATAGACGGAAGGAGAGAGTAGAATGTATGGTTAATGTTATTATTCATACCAATTAATCTTAAGGATGAATTAACCACGGAATGATATTGTTCTGAAGGTAGTATCATCAGGATACCTTAGATGTACAAAGTATATACATGATTCATTTCAATCATGTTACAATGAATTGGATACATAAGAAAGTATTGTAGAAGAGGCATGTATGGATTGCAAAGGATGAACATTAGGCACACAAATACATCATCACATGAATACTATACCATCATATCCAATACAATCCTTACGTAAAGAGGATCCTGCTCAGACCAGAGCCGTAACTCTTAAGGTTGATTTGGCAGGGACTGCTTCTAGATTGCAAAGGCTGGTTAAAAAGATTGATATTGTTCGTAATAATCGATGTGAGGAGGACCTCGACACTTTCGAAAAGAAAGAGATCGAGCTAGCTGGTGCTAAACGTATACTTGCGGATAGAGAATCATTAATCAATCGACTTGAGGCGATGAAGACTAAAACAGAAGAATCAGACGACACAAAGCATGAACTGGATAAGGTGAAAGATTTGCTCAATAATGAAATCGAGAAGAAGAATGTGTTACTGGCTCGAATCATTGAGTTGACTCACTTCGTTGACGAAAGGAAAACAATCGAGAAGGAGTTCAAATCTTGGATAGTTGGGGCCTTGATCGCTGAGGGAATGGGAGAGTTTGATGATCCTCACGAGCTTTTGGTTCAATGTTTCATACAAGCATTCTCTTGAGTTTGAGATTAAGTAACTATAGATATTGTTTGTCATAGTAAATGATGCGATTTGCGTCCCTATTTCACTACGAGCGAGATAGCATATGTTGACTTTTGTAAGGAAATGGCTACATGTGTTCAATATTTTATCTCATCGGTATCCTCGCATTACGCCAGCATCAATTGATCGTTATTGGGCGCGTCGAATAGGAACCACCTCCTATAATATATGGCTTCTACTCCTAGTACCCAAACCTTAGATATCACTTATCAACTACTACGAGTTGCAAAGGGCGTTCGTTATACCGCCGATTTTTCTAAATATCATATGCAAAAGATCAAAGATCTATCTAACCAATCATAACTTTAGTGTTGGGCTGACGTTGTGTTTGTACATACCAATCACAAGTGATTGACGGGGCATAGAGATGTCGGCAGCAACAGATTACGACGATAATATTAGCAGCAAAGGTGCTTGGGTAGGTATAGACCTGGGCACCACCAATTGTACCGCAGCAGTGAGTTTATTTGATGTTAAATTGTGTGTACATCTTACCAAACAAACAACTTTACCACCTCACAACCATATACAACA
>Ga0214480_101305_pt1 | contig 10843 bp, 6 predicted proteins | sample M1_20Mar14CPVII9_3_FD_165042 | JGI IMG/M metagenome (GOLD analysis project Ga0214480, IMG submission 165042) | Marine eukaryotic communities from Monterey Bay, California, United States - M1_20Mar14CPVII9sort6BwellE17 | ecosystem: Environmental > Aquatic > Marine > Unclassified | place: USA...
TACCAAATCCCTTCCTCCTCTTTCCCTCTCTCCTCCTCTTCCTTTTCTTTCCTTCTTCTCTTCTTCTTCTTCCTTTTTTTCTTTTTTGCCCCCTCGTTTTGCTAGCCTACAGCATGGAAAAATTACCCATAAACAACATACATCAGTTATCACAACCATACAATATGCCGCGTCAAGTAAAAGTGAAACGATCAGAAGTAGTACATATATTACAACTTCAGCAACATGAAATTGATAACGCCAAACAGCGTCTAGCCACTACCAAATCACAAGCAATTGCAGCCACCACAAATTTAAAATCAGCACAAGCAATCACTAACAAGGCAAAGTCCATGAAAGACAAGGCCCGTACAATGATGGAGGCTGCCATTTCGGCTAAAGAATCTGCAGACGAGATGGGTATTATTGCAATATCGAATATGTCAAGTGCACAATCTCAGTATGATATATCACAGAAGGAATTGCAAGAGGCTGAGAAATGTTTAGCAAATGCAGAACTTAAATTGAATGAAGTTGATAAGCAATATGGTAGTAATAAACGAAGAAAGGTATCATCTCATCTTCAGGATAATACTGGTATAGTATCGGAGAATAATGCTGTCGATCACCAAGAAAGAGAGCAAGGAGAAAAGAGTGAGCCTGCAAAAATAGGTGACACAAGTTCGAGTAGTTGTTCATCCTCTTCAAATAATAATTCAGCTCCTCATCCTGCTAGTACTGCAATTACTAATACTGCAGTAGATGCGGAAAAGAAGGTATTGGATAGTAATGATGTTGTTCAGATAGAAGTTAAAGGGTGCGGCATACCCAAAATTAATGGTACATACGTTCGAGTAGCTGGAGCTCTATATAGAAAAGAGGTGTTGTCTGCCGCCGAGGACTACGTGATTTATCGGGATCGTTCTAGATCTTGTGATTGGTTTATTGGTCATTGGTATATTGGTCAGAGTTCTAGTGGCATCAATTTCCCTACCAAACCATGTTATGAATCACCAATTAATGTCAGCCGGTTGATTCCTCCAGAACAGGGTTGGATAGTAAGTGTTAATGGTGTTTATCCAGCCCCCTCATGTCGATTGATCAGTAGTAGTATTAGTCAGAGTCACAAGAAATGCGGCAAGTGCGGTATAGAAAGGAAGAAGTGGAGTTATCTTGAGGCTGAGTGGGACAAGTTGGAAGATAGAGAACGGATATGCCAAGTTTGTACAAAGGCCGAGGTTAAGTCTACGAACCCCGCAGATCAAGTAGCCTCCAAGTTATTAGCTAATGCCATTGATAAAGTTGCAAACGATATAAAAGGTCAAGCTACTGCTGCTCCCAAAGTTCATGTTCATAACAGTACCATTTGTCAATCAAGTACCACCGCCAACAGTCAGCCATATACTAAATTGAATAATGATAAACAAGGAACGACGGAAAAGGTATTGGATAACAGTGATCAGTTTACAAAAGCACAAGAACAAAGAAAAGCACCTCCGCTCATTGTTCATAACCGACGGAGTCAGTCATCCGCGAGTAGTACTAACAATGATACAACGAGGGCAAGCCAATCAAACAACAACAACAACAATTCGGATACTTCCACAAGCACTAGTACGGACTTCATTAACTCATCACCTTCGAAGTCAGTGAATATGGATGAACTACTCAATTCCATGGTACCACCAAATGTTAGGGCTGCAGCTGATGAATGTAATGACGATATAACCGGGGCAAGGATTTGTCATCTATCCAATAGTGTTTCAACCACCGCCGCAAATACTCGAACTATCACTTCTGTATCGAATGAACAACATATCAAGAGAACCATAGATACAGCTGTCGATAATGGACGAACAGCTGACAGTCAAAAGTGTAAAGAACGAGGTTATACAAGTTGTACGTCCAATTATGATAGTGATGAGAGTAGTGGGATTAGTAGTAGTAAGTTAGAAAGCGATAGTGATGAGAGTGGGGGTAATTTGAGTGATAATACGGAGAAAGATGCGGAGGAGGAGGGTAGTGATGATTACATGGACGAATGCTTCATTTGCAATGATGGCGGAGGTAAGTACAAGGTATGCGTATGTTTCAATGTCTCTAGTTCTACTGAAAATACTAAATCATGAATCCTTTATCCGTACAGACCTCATTTGCTGCGATGGATCAGGATGCAATAAGGCATATCATGCTACATGTGCAGGTATCGAGGATATCAAGAAGTTGCCGGAAACATGGTACTGTCCCAGCTGTACTATTCGATCAAGGATTAGTGCCAATAATGTTCAAAGTCAAAGTAAAGTATCATCATCAGCCGAACAAGAAGCAGGTAGCACAGCTGCCGCCTCTCCAGATGTACCAAGTAGTATTGCAGTTAAAAAGGATACTGCCTATGATGATGATACTGATGAATTCGAGTCATGTAAATCAAGTCAATCAAGCCAGGCTCAAGTTGATCATAAGGCTTTTGTTACTAAGGGTGATGAGGACGATGGAACAGCAGCTGTTATAGAATCTACATCTTCGAATAATGTCAATCATTTTGTTGTGGAAGGGGGCGGAGTACCGGTGGTAAATGGAACTTACATCAAAATAGATGGGCACATTTATCATGGTGCTCCAGTGTATACAAAAAGAGTCAGTTCAGGACCAGTAAACTGTGCAATTTATCTGTAATCCATTGAGTATGGGACCTAATAATTGGTACATTAGTCATTGGGATGGGGATGTTAGCCATTGGGACGACGCTATTGGCCAAGCTTGGTTACAGTATTACGGATCTCCCAATAATGCCGATAGTATGAATCCTCCAACAAATGGCTGGGTGGCACTTGATGATTGGGTTCGCCCAGCCCCAAAGTTAAATTTAGTCGCTGCCAGTAATAGCGCTAACTCGGAAGGCGCAGGCGGGTTGTCTTAGATGGGTTCAGTCTCAGTCCAGTTCCAAGGTGTGTCAGCTTGTTGACATAAAGAAGCCTACTTTGTTGCATCTCCCTCCTCCTTCGCAGCCTCTCAAAACATGTGGCAAGTGTGGCAAACCCAAGAAGAAGCACAGGTATCTTAAGGCTGAGTGGGATAAAAGAGAAGATGAGAAACGGATTTGCCAAGTTTGTACAAGAATACAAAGAGGAATGTGGGATAAGAACAAAGATTTGCAGTATCCTAAGCACACTTGACGAGTGAATTCATTAGATATCCATCAATATCATCACATGAATCTTACTTAGATATCTAATATGGGTCTAGGAGTGTCAAGATGTAGTGTATTGAGTATTGAATGTCAATGTCACATTTAAATTAAAAATGAATAAATGTACACAAAGACAAAGAGAGACACAAAGGAGGGCAGGTTGGTATCCTATTTCTAACTCAGCGCGTGATATCCTATCCCTAACGATAACAGCTGTGAAATGAATTAGCACTTATAAGCACCTCTCAACCACATTCTATTCTACACTTAAAACTGAAAACAAATGATGAGGAAAGAAACTCATCATCCCCAAGTTTAAGGTGCATGTGATTTAGCACTGGCTAAACGTTGCTTGGCTGCCTCAATCTCACGCCGCCCCTCGGTATCTCGAGTAGCCATATTTATATTTATCGGATATTGATTAATGATAATTGGTAGGTTATGATATAGAACCGTAACACGTTAGTATGGATAGGTTTACAAATTCTGAAAGAAGGTGCACCTTATGTTGAGAAATGTGATTTTAAACTATAAAGTATACAGAGAGTACAGCTCCGAGACCTTCATCAATCGAAAGAACATTAATAATAATTGATCTTATAGATGGTATATACCAAACTATCCTGAATACATATACCAAACCTTTATTGCAAATATATCACAATAGTGTTAGGACTAAGTTATACAGTATCTCTAGAGAGGCTAGCTGTGATTCGTGAGGCCGTGATAATCCGCATGAATATTTGAGTGGATACCATTTGGTATCCTTTTATGAGAGTAGTCGGGCAAAATCAATGATTATGATCAGTTATCACAACATATAATATGCCTCGTCAAGTGAAAGTAAAACGATCTTTGCAATTTTTGACTCTTAGTATTGTAAAACGATTGATAAAGAGGAGTAATATATACATACAACAACAATGCCTCGTCAAGTAAAAGTAAAACGATCAGAAGTAATACATATATTACAACTTCAACAACATGAAATAGATACTGCCAAACAGCGTCTAGCCACTGCTAAAACACAAGCAATGGCAGCATCCACAAATTTAAAATCAGCACAATCTATCACTATCAAGGCAAAGTCAATGAAAGATAAAGCCCGTACAATGATGGAGGCTGCCATATCTGCTAAAGAATCTGCTGATGAAATGGGTATAATTGCAATGTCTAATATGTCAAGTGCACAATCTCAATATGATACATCGCAGAAGGAATTAGAAGAGGCTGAGAAATGTTTAGCAAATGCAGAGCTTAAATTACAAGATGTTGATCAGCAATATGGTAGTGATAAACGAAGAAAGTTATCATCTCATCATCAGAGTAATACTACGGATATAACATCAGATAATTCTGCTGATCAACGAAGAGTAGAAGCAGAGCATGGAGAAAGCGAGCCTGCAAAAGTAAGGGATACAAGTTCTAGTTGTTGTTCATCCTCAAATAGTAATTCAACTCTTCATCATGTTAGTATGACAAAACACCGTACGGTCACCAACAGTCAGTCAAATACTGAATTGAATAATAATAAGCAAGTTACTACAGGAAAGGGTATGCTGCTTAACTCCCAACATGAAGGCAATAATCTTCATCAAAGAAAAGAACACCCACCGAGGGAGAGCAATTCAACCGAGAGTTCTTCTTCGTGTACAAGGGAGGTTGACAATAACAAAGCATATCCTATGGGTGTAGGGTACATTCCAGGTGAACACGATGTATATTATGCTCGTTCTAGAAATATAAAGTTTCGTAAACTCTGTGATACAGTAATTGATCGCTACAAAGTAGCATCTCAACGTGAAAAAACATTAGTAATAACAGAAGTTCTTAATAAATGGCGGAGTATGTCCCCACCTGGTAGGTTTTTGAAGAAGGGTAAGGGGGGTGATAATATGTGGTATGACGTGGGCAATCTTAAGGCACGTGGTATGATATCACAACACTTATGTGAGCTACTACAGAACTCTGTTGGTCAGTCTGTCCCTGGTACTAATAATCAATCAAACAACAATAACAACTCGAATACTACCACAACTGCTACGAAAACTAGTACTGTCACGAACTTCATCAACTCGTCTCCTTCGAAGTCAGTGACCATGGCCGATGTACTCAATTCAATGCCACCAAATGTTAGGGCTGCTGCCGAAAATAATTTAGAGTTAGTTGCTCAATTGATAGCATCAAAGAAGAAGAAATTGGGTAGCAATACGGCTGTGGCTGATAATACCGCTGGTAGTAGGAAAGTTGATGAATATAAAGCCAGGGCAAGGGTTCAACCCAATGGTGTTCAGCAGATGGTCGAAGACAAGGCTTTATCTACTCGTGTATCCAAGTACTTATCTCCCGAGTATCAAACCGAGAAGCAAGCAGAAAAACTTACTGCTTTGAAAACAACTACAACTAGCGATGATAGTGATGAAAGTAGTGGAATTAGCAGTAGTAAGTTAGAGAGTGATAGTGATGAGAGTGGGGGTAATTTGAGTGATAATACGGAGAGAGATGAGGAGGAGGGTGGCGATGATTACATGGACGAATGTTACATTTGCAACGATGGTGGAGGTAAGTCACAATAGTATGTGTATGTTTCAATCTCCGTATTCACAACATATATACTAAATGATGAACCCTTTATCCCGACATGTGCAGACCTCATTTGTTGTGATGGATCAGGATGCAATAAGGCATATCATGCTACATGTGCAGGTATCGAGGATATCAAGAAGTTGCCTGAAACTTGGTATTGTCCCAGCTGTACTATTCGTTCAAGGATTAGTGCCAATAATGTTCAAAGTCAAAGTAAGATGCCACCATCACCGTCAGCCAAACAAGAAGCAGGTAGCACAGCTGCCGATACAACCGTCTCATCTCCAGATGTACCAATAAGTATTGACGTTAAAAAGGATACTGCCTATGAAGATGATACTGATGACTTCGAATCATGTAAATCAAGTCAATCAAGCCAGGCTCAAGTTGATCATAAGCCTTCTGACACTAAGAATACTAAGAATGATGAGGATGATGTGGCAAGATATGGGGATAATATATTGGCAAGGTATGGGAATAAGGTTAACAAAGAGGGTGCATCTGCTAATAACAATTCGGATAATTGTCAATCGAATGATCGTCAATCGAATGATGATATGAACGACACAGCTACAAGTTCAACTAACAATCAAGAGGCAGGTAGTGCTGATTTTAGTAGTACAACTGCTGTTAGTCGATCTGCATATATAAATAATGGGACATCTATATCTTCGAATAATGTTAATCGAGTAATTGTGCAAGGGTGCGGTGTGTCCGACGTTAATGGCACGTACCTAAAAGTAGTTGGGCAGGGGTATAAAGGTGCTCCAGTGTATAGCCAAGGGAACTATGCAATTCATCGTGATTTAATGAGTAAGGGACCTAACAGTTGGTATATTGGTTATTGTGGGAAGAATGTTAGCTCTCTTGGTAAGTACAGTAACTGTTACGGATCTCCCAACAACGCTGATAGCATTAATCCTCCAACGGACGGTTGGGTGGCACTTAATGATTGGGTCAACCCAGCCCCAAAGTTACATTACTGGCAGCGCTACAAGGCCAAAGAGAAATGGGATAAGAACAAAGATTACATGCGGTATCCTAATCCTTAAACTTGCTTGATGAGTGAACTCATTAGATATTCAACAATATCATCACATGAGAATCTTACTTAGATATGGGCAGGGTCTAGGAGTGTTGATATGTAATTGAGTACATTGACATTGAACAATGTCAATGTCACATTTAAAATTAAACCCTATCCTATATTCTAATTCAGCACGTGGTGATATCCTATCCCTAACAATAACAAGTAAATAGCACTTAATCATAAGCATCTCTCTACCAAACTATTGTACGCTTGGGGACTGAATCCTCACAAGATATACGCCGCATCCCTAGGTTTAAGGTTAAGGTAAGAATGTGAGTAAAATGTCGTAATTCGCAGCGAAGGACTTGTGCAATTTCCACGAAATCGTTGAGGAAGAATTATCTAGTAAGGCTTTTGAAGGCAATACCTAGAGGTGGAAGAATCGATAAACCATATTACCATATAATATCAATATGCTGACAAAGGAGAGTATACCATCATCAGAAACAACCGGCGGTGGCGTCGTGCCCCAAAACGAAGAGCGTCCACCGACGGTCACATCCTCATCCGCAATTGCAATGGACACATCATTATCATATGCACAACAACAACAACAACAGAAAGAATCAGCTGACAACAATAATGGTAGTGATACCGACGATGATGACGCGGTAGGTGCAATGATATATAATGCTAGTCGTACTGCTAAGCTTCGAGCTGCCGCGGCCGCTGAAGAGGTACCATCGTCCTCAAATCAACAAAAAGAAACTGATAATAAAAAAGAGAAGGTTAAGGCTGATACCCTCAAGAAGAAACCCTCAATTAAACGTGCACGTATATCGGTGGCAGATCGTGCACGTATGTTAATTAATAATACCAGCAACAGTAGTGATGACGACGAGGGTGATACTACGGTCCATAATCCAGGGATACCATCCCAAATATCAGCAGCTCGAAAACAAGTTAAACAATCACAACTGCCTGCTATTGTTCATAAGGACGTACCCCCTGCTCAACCTGTCGTTCATGAAAAGGAAGACGACGTACCTCCTCCACCCATTATCCTTAACGACAGTGCCGAATTTCAGTATAATAGTAACAGTGTAGACGAAGACACGAAGTTAGAAATATCCAAAAAAGAAGGAGTAACATTTCCATACAAACTTTACAACATACTTCAAAGTACAAACGATGAACAGATTAATCAAGCTATTAGCTGGCAACCACGTGAAGGAACTGCATTTAGAATACATAACAATGATATGTTTGTGAAACATGTCTTGCCAAAGTTTAGTAAGGCAACACAACTCCGATCATTTCATCGTCAATTGTATATGTGGGGTTTCAGTCGTTTAATAGAGAATAGTAACATATGGTACCATCCATCATTCAAACGAGGTTGTCCTGAGAAACTATGGGATATTAAAAGAAGTGATCCTTCGTACTCTAAAACCGCCGGACCCACTGCTGGTATGTTGGAAGCAAATTATTCAATGAAGGAACAACAACCTAAACCTCCTACTACTACCACAAATATCATCAAACCAAATATTGAAATGATAATATCCGAATATGACAATTATTATAATCAATATTTAACGAATATGGGATTAAGAGATCGTATATTGGCTACATTGCAATATAGTGCGGCTATGTCTTCTGTTAGGGTTACTACTACGAATGATAATAAGGATGGGAAGAAGGGTAATGATCAGGTCGAGGAGGTTGTAGGGTGTTCTACTGCTAAACAAGATGCTGTTCCTGTTGATGGGGTATTAAAAGAAGAAGATGTTAACGAATCGGATGATAAGGATAACAAGCATGAGGTAATGGAATTAGAAGACGTTGAGGAATCAACTAGTACCCCGATGGATGAAGAAGAGGAAGAAGAAGAAGAAACACAGCAAGTTATTGTACGAGGTGGACTTATTTCCCTACCAAGGTCATATGTACAAGAGAGGAAGGATGTTTGTATACCCAATGCAGCCTGGCGGAAGAAACAGTTAATATGGGATGATGTGAAGAAACTGTTGAAAGAAGAGGAAGATGGGAAGCAGTGGCCTATTAGGGATGAAGAACCCTTAAGGAAGCCGAAGAGTGTACAAACTGCTGATCAATTAACGAGGGAGCAAGTAGCCGATCAACGTATAGTACAACTTAATCAGTTAATGAGGGAGAATGTAATGTTACAAAAAGAGGCCGTGTTACAAAAAGAGTTACTACAACGAGAACAAGAACAAGACAAGAAGAAGAAGTTATCAGAACAAGAGATAGTTGATAGGAGGATACTCAAACTTGCTCTTAAGAATCCTCGACTTATGAAGGATGATCCCAGGCTTAGACGACATGTCGAAGTTATTGCATTGAAGTATGCACAGAAGCAGAAGGCATTGGATGGTCGGCAGCAGCAGAGTACCTCCTTGCCGACATGCGAGCCCAAGGCTAAATCTCCAGCAGTAGCAGTAGCAGCTATGGCCGAGGCACATTCAGAGCGAATAGACAGGGCTATACTTGCAAGTGCCATTAAGCATCCCCAAGCTATCAAGGAAGACCCTCTACTTAGACAACAAGTAGAAGCCATTGCATTCAAATATGCACAGAAACAACGAGCACTGGATGGTGGTGATCAGGGTACCCTTTCCAAGTCTATACCAACTCAACATCAATCAAGTCAGAAGATAGGACGTAAGGCACCAAGCCCTCGCTCTATTACTCTTTCAAATTCCAAGGCTAGTGACAGGGGACAGACCATTGAGTCCACCCGTCCCAAGAAGAGAGTCAAGATGAGTGAAGACTGCCCTATTGTTCATATTGACCACAGTAAAGGCAGTCAACCTACCATCTTCGAAAGAAGAAGTTGCTTTAGACATGGAATAGAGGACCTGCTATCAGGAAAGGGCTCGAATGGTGTTCATGCAACTAGCCCAGAACAATGGACAAAGGAGTCAAGGTCACTTGATAGTGATGATATCATAACATTATATAACGTGGTAGGGACCACCTTCCCAACTAAGCTATACGGTATGCTCTTACTTGCTGAACACTTGGGACGACAATCAAATTGCATCTCTTGGGTGTGCAATGGCTATGCTTTTCAAATTTATGATGTCGATCTGTTCATGAGAGTCATAGGACAGCATTTCTGTAAGGCAACAAGGATAAATAGCTATTGGCGTCAATTGAGGAATTGGGGTTTCGTAAGGTGAGTAGAATAGACTGCTTAGACGTATCTTACTCTTGGACTGCACCCTCTCATATCATGTGTTCTCTCTTCTCACAGGATCCCTGTTGTTGGAGAGTGGCAGTGATTCTGATAGTGATGATGAGGATATAGATGTTAAAGCACAGGAGGAGTTAGCCTTATCGATGATGAATTAATTATAAGTAAGGAGATCATTTAGATTATCAAATACATTATAACATTATCCATCCTATATCTACATGTTCATCTTCCAACAACCTCGTCCATCATTTATCCACTTCTCGCTAACTTTGCATCCTTCTTTCCCTCTTGCATTGAGTCCACCTACCAATCGATAGGTTGTAATGTCTAGTACAGAATCCTCTCTGCTTTCTTTGATTTGTACATCCATCGTGTTTGCAAGTTTTCAATACGGCACCATGTTTAGCACAAACTCCTCCATTCTGACTTAGTTTTGTACATCCTTCATGGGTGCAAATTTTCCTCCTTTTCTTGGCTCCATGCTTGATGCAAACACCTCCATTCTGAGCATCGTTTGAACTAGGCTGACGATCTGTGTCATCCTCCTCCATCATCATATCATCCTCGTCCTCTACTGCTGCGGCCAACTGATCTAATCGATCTAATCCGGCAATACTCTTCTTCACAGCAGCATCTGCCGGTGCTGGAGAGCCACATGACACAGATACGGAAAGAGTTGTGGGGTATTGATTTTGCACCTCCATGGGAGAGCTGCTCGTCTCTCTCGAGCCCTCAGCCTCAGAACGTTGAGTCTTGATCTTACTGATAGTACTCTTCTGTCCCCGAACGAAGTGTTCGTGATACCATGCCCACTCTCCAACAACAGGGATCCTGT
>Ga0214480_101306_pt1 | contig 10833 bp, 6 predicted proteins | sample M1_20Mar14CPVII9_3_FD_165042 | JGI IMG/M metagenome (GOLD analysis project Ga0214480, IMG submission 165042) | Marine eukaryotic communities from Monterey Bay, California, United States - M1_20Mar14CPVII9sort6BwellE17 | ecosystem: Environmental > Aquatic > Marine > Unclassified | place: USA...
TGATAATATGTACCGACAATTGGATGATGATGATGATAATTTGTTTGAAGATGGTGGTGGAGGAGATGGTAGTAGTAAGAATATATTTGCTCTATCGGAACATATTAGTTTACCAACCATGGAAGATATTACTGATGAGGTATTGTTACGTCATCCTAATGAATCGCCATTGGGCATGTCAGCAGGTAGCAAGGATAGTCAAGATGATGACGACGAGGATGATGAACCATATTACGAACATAACGACACACATGCATCGAATGGTCATCGATTCTACCTCTTGAATGGTCTAGCATCAGATGCTACTTCATCTGCAACTGCTGCCATGCCAACACCTCGTGGTTTTACACCCACGCGAGCAGGAGCCAATAATAGTAGTCAGGTTGTGAATATTCATGGTAGTCCATTAACAATTGCTGAAATTGCCTCGGCTGGATTAACAAGTTTACGTGCCAAGTCACGTATCCAAGCTGAGAAGGATATGGTTAGTAGTTCATTATTTCAACAATTTGTCCAAGCGGCAAGTGCTGGAGGATTCTTCTCCGAGAAACGTGGTGATGAGAAACGATTTAATGACTCGTCAGATGATACTGAGTTGTCAGCCGAAGAGAAGGAACGTCGATCACAGTTGTTATATCAAGACAAGTATCGAAAGGTAGTTAACAAGTTTCGATCCAAATTGGCCAACAAGGAGGCACAAATTCTCAATCCTCCAACAACTCCTTCTCATCCGTATCATTCTGCTAGTCCACGGATGAATAGTGCATATAAAATCATGTCTGGTGGTGCCAGTGTATCATCAGCTGGTGGGAATACTATTGATTCGATTAGGAATGTTAATGGTGTGAACGATCGTCTACTTGAGAGGAGAGAACGGAGAATGGAGAAGGTCAAGTCACAACGATCCAAGACGAAGGTCATGATGCCATCTACTTCCCCATCTACCCCAAGCAAGCTCAAGGAAGATGACTATCAAGAAGCCGAGAGGTTCAATACCACAGGCAATACTTTAATGCAAGAAAAACAGTTCCAACAAGCACTCGATGCATATACCTCTGCCTTGGCTCGACCGGTTGGGCCTAATTCACATGTGTACTACTCCAATCGATCAGCGGCATATCTATCCTTAAATCAGTATGACGAGAGTATACGTGATAGTGAAAAGTCTTTGGCATTACAACCAAATTATGCCAAGGCCTATTCGAGGTTGGGATTGACATACTTTGCTTGTGGACGGTATAGTGATGCAGTAACGGCATATGAATCCGCGTTACGGATTGATCCTGATAATGAATGGACTCGTGATCATTTATCCAAGGCTCAGGAAATGATTGATGGCGGTGGAGAGAAGGGTATTGATCCACCCTCTGAAGAAGAGGACGAAGAGAATTGGCCAACTCCATTTGACAACAAGAACAGTGTCAAGGAGGAAATTGAGACTGGTGGCAAGGGAGGTATGACTCGACAAGAGCAAGAAGAACAGACACGTCAAGCAGATAATTACAAGGACAAGGGCAATGAATACATGTCAAACAAAGACTACGATCAGGCATTGCAGCAGTATAATCTTGCAATTGAATTATCACCCTCTGGTCCTCATTCACATGTATATTACTCCAACCGCGCCGCGGCTTACTGCTACCTTGCCAACTACCTCGAGGCTACTGCTGATTGTGAGACGAGTATAAAGCTCATGCCTACATATGAGAAGGCTCATGCAAGATTAGGATTAAGTTTCTTCTTCCGTGGTCAATATGACGATGCGATTGCGGCATACAATCGATCATTAGAACTTGATCCAAACAATAAGGCAAGTATGAGCTACCTTAAGAAGGCCAAGGCACGGCTAGCCGAGCAAAAGAAGAAGGAGGAAGAGGAGCATTTAAGAGCAGATGAAGAACGTGAGCGTAATCGAACGAGGATGCAGTGGCTGGCACAGCAACGTCAATATCAACAACAAAATAATAACCAACAGCAACAACAACAAGGGGGAGAAGATGATGAAGGTAGTCTTGGTGATAACACTGGGATTACCAGTACGGGTCTTACATCCATTGTAACGAATAATGATGATGAAGTGGAAGTTAGTATGAGTGCGGAAGCATTTGATCCCTTTTCTACCAAGGATGATGAGTGATAATATCAAATGCATACTCGATGTGGGAATTGATGTAGGTAGAAATAGTAACAGAACTTTGTAAAGAATATCAGTGAATACTGAAATTACTGAAGCTATCAAAAGAATCTCTCTAATATTAGCTTAGGAAGTTGTGTATTATTCCAAAACGCTTTATGTCAACTGACGATTTGTCAATCTTAATAAGCCAGCATAATAACTCTAATTTATTTGTAATCTTCGACTAACTGATCCAATACACTAGTAATAACGATACCTCTCATGATATGCTGCAGCCTTGTCCCTTTGAACACTCTTAACCTCCCCCAAATATGTTTGATAAGCACGCAAAGCTTCTGTATATTCACTCTTTGTTGCATGTCCAAGTGTGTATAATTGTTTGATATTTTCCACAGCTTTAGATTCTCCACCCTTTGCTGCAATCAGGTAATGTTTCAACGCTCTATCAAAATTGCCCGCTTTTATTTCGTCAATACCTAGATTAAACCTTGCCCGTGCATCTCCTCCCATAGCTGCTAACTTCCAGTAATGATTGGCCTTCTTCTTCTCATTAACTTCTACTCCTCTTCCATTCAGATAAGCGAGACCCAAATTTCTATATGCTTCAGCATTACCGAGATCTCCTGCCCGATGGTAAAGTTCTAATGCCTTTTTATAATCTTGAGGATATCCATTTATCCCGTCCGTATAGGAAACTCCTAGATTGTAGATTGCAATGGGATCATTTAGCTCCACTCTTTTCTTTTCCATTTCTTTCGATTCTTCTAAAGTAGGAGCTAGAGTTCTGCAAAAAGGACACTTCTCTTCGGCAATTATATTGCCTTGATTGTCATATAGAGGTGCAAAAGCACATCCACCGCATATAACTTTCCCGCAACACGGCTTGTATCTTCTCCCCGATTCAAGCAAAGGAAGAAGTAGAAAACAAATGGGACAATCTTCATTTGGTGGTGGTTGTTTGAATAGTTCTATATCATGTAATTCCGCGGCCCTCTTCTTACATGCCTTCTTATGTTGTGGCCTGTGAGCAATCTGACATTCTCTACTACAATATTTAACCAATTTACATGCCGTGCAGGTCTTTAGATCAATACTGTCTTCTTCACCCTTGCCACAGTTGGCACATACTGATAAGTTATCTAATTCTGATGTACTGTTACTCATACTTTCACTTTTATATATCTTGTTACCGGCGCTTCTGCCTGACCTTGGTTTGCGGGGGGATACTATCCGATACGATATACCACTTCAAAGAAATACCAAATATATCAGTTAGATGTAATTGTACACTATATTAGTTGACCAAGCAAAGGTGCACCGAGTTGCAATGAAAATTGTGATATATCTCTCTACCTTATTTGATATACGACAAACGACGACGCCACACAACTTACCGACGAATATCCTAAATATTTGAACACTACTACCAATCAACTATTGTCCACCACACGTATATTAATATATAGAGAGAGGCCTAAAGGGTCAATAGTAAGTATTAGTTTTCATGTTACAGGGAGGTAAAAGTCCTTTTGGGAAGGAAAGTACATAGAATCAAGAATCTTTTCAAAGACCGACAAATCAACTCAGACGTACTACATAGATACTACAATCGAATCTAGAGAGGAACTAGCTGTATACAAGATAGAAATGCTGTAATTGTGATTCGAGACCGGCTCTCTTTTCCAAGTTGTTAGCTCACATCTTATGTCTATTTCCCAATTTCCATATCTTTGCAATACCATTTATTACCATATTTACCTTTGCATAATAATAACTTAATGTAAAGAGTATTATGAGTAACTTGATATTAAGCTTCCGATCAGTAAGATCCTTTGACTTATTATGATCACTCATATCCTCACTACACTGCCGCCGAGAACGACACTTATCTGGCTAGCAATCATATCATGGTCATGATACTAACTGATACTAACTTGGTTCATATTCAATACCTTTTTGTGAAATTATCCACACATCCCTTATATCCCTATACAACTCATTATAGTCCAATCCATATCCAATAACAAATTTTGGTGGGATGGAAAATCCAATATATTTAGAAGTAACCTTTTGAGTAGGTTCATTATTGATGCGTTTGATTAATAGAGTACAAACCTCAATGGACTTTGCCTTTGATTGTTTCGTTAGTATGGGAATTAGATGTGAGAGTGTTGTTCCGGTGTCCAATATATCTTCTACGATGATAACATCTTTCCCTTCCAGGTTAGGTACTGTGCCTTCAATTGTGAGATTGCCTGTGGTATTCATCCCCTCGTAGGATTTAACTTTGATGAATTCTGTGTAATATCCCTGTCTTAATTCTTGCAATGCCTCCAATAAATTCATGTAAAACTATATTTGAAATAGGAAGGAGTATGCAGAATCTGCATATCAGTAAAGGTAAAGTATAAAATTTCTATACTGCTCTCACATCACAATAATATATCATATGCAGATTTACATGAACACGTACATACCGGAGTAGCACCCTTCAAAACACAAAGGAATACAGGACGTCTACCCTTGTAATCTTTGTGTATAAGTTCTGCCAATGTTGCAATCCTTTCCAAAATTTCTTTTCGTGTAGATAATCAATAGTTGAGAGAAGTGACCTTCATATTCTGGAGGGTACACAGCGTTGTTTTCTTCGTCGAGGTTTGATGAACAATTCCCTTCGTCGGCAATAATTATAGGATCCATTATTGTGTTTATACGGCAGCGCTGATCGATATAAGTACTTATGTGAAGACAGGTGAAGACAATGTGACGATTGTTCGTCCGCAAAAAAAAAAGATATGGTATGGTATCTTTGCTTGGTGTCACGGAGATATCTTTTTTGTTGACACCAAACAGACACAACATCTATCACCTAATGCGCCGCTACTACCAAGTGCCGACGATCATTAGAGAGGAGCTAGCTGCACTCGATATACAAAAAGTGAGTATAGACTGATTGCTTAATTGATTGTAATTTGTCGACTTTTGAGTTGTTCAACAACTAACACATCTTATGTCATCATCTTTTTTCCATATATGGGTTAGGAACAATCTTCACTACATACAGTATCTTTGCAATACCATAAGTAGCTTTCTTACTACATAGATCTCTGTAGCAAAATGACACCTGCAATTGACAGCAGCATTTCCGACGTAGTCGCGACAATAATATGACTGTTCGGTCCGAGTCTGTTAGTAGCCTCTCATCAACAATTGATGTGCATCACGATAAGAACTCTTCAACTCGATATCAATTCAGTCTCATCCAAGATAATGATACCAACACTAATACATCACACTTTAAACTAAACCTCCCAACAAATTACAAACCAACCACTAAAGAAATTGCAATACAAAAAGACCTTTCATTAATAATAATCTTAAACTCACCCAATTCCCCTCTAGTATCAAGTTTATTATCAGAGTATAATGGAAAGTTATTATCAATTGGTACCTCTATATTGCAAGGTTTATATAATGCGGCACCCATAGTAAAAGACAATGGCAGTAGCAGTAGTGGTGGCTTTACAGGAAGGGCAAGAGTAGGAGATTACAATGAGAATTTGTTTTATCATATGCAATTGAAGGATATGAATCTTATTGATATCATACAAAACAACAGCAGCACGAGTGACTGTTCTTCTCGTCCTACCAACCAGCAACAAGGTGACATAGATTCAACAACATCAATACTCCAATCAGAAATCAAAACATTTGAATCCTCCCTCCGTAATACACTAAATCAACAAGCTATATCATACCGTGGATCATTCATGTCAACTGAACGAACAATGTATCAACCAGCCCATGTTGATTATGATTATACAATATTATCAAAGTATGGAAAACGATTATACTTGGCATTCTTTCCATTGACTTTGGATGGTGCATATTTGCAATTATGGCAGAAGAAGGAGAAGTTGACAGATGATAATGACGAGATACAAAGAGATGAGGTGGAAGGTACAGTAGTATACATACCATACGGTCAAATGTTACTATTGCCATCGGATACTATCCATGGAGGTGGGTTTAAGCGGGGCAATGGTGGCAACTTGCGTTTTCATTTGTACATTGCTCTTGGTGACGAGGAGGAGGATGTGAAAGAAGAAGGCGAGAAGAAGAAGGAGATTAACTTACTCGATCATCCAATGAACAAGTATACAGAAGAACATGATAGGAGGAGAGAATTATGTGAAAGATATGTCAATGCTCCTGGACTTGATTCTTTGTTGGGTGTCTTCTTTGATGATGGGGTTAGTTGCAATGAGGAAGAAAAGAGTCATATCTCTGTTGATGAAGAAGAACCTGTTGGGGTATCATCACCACAAGATGATATTGAAGCTGTTCAAAAGCTGGCTAATGCAGTAAAGGGGGCAGATCTTATGAGTACCAAATATCTTGGATCGGGTAGCAGTTCTAGAACAAAGAGGAATTCAGCCTCATTTGTTAATTTGTATGGACTTACTGATGATGAGGAGGGTGTCTAAAGTAATGTATAGCTAATAGGTAATCCTACTAAATGAATGGTTCTTAGGTGTGATAATGATAATCTCTAGCGTGGTGGCAATTAAACTATATAGCTTAGTATCCATGATACCCTACAGTTCATAGATTCATTTCCTCCAAATTATCTCCCACAATGTCAATCATAGACTTCATATCTTCCTCAGACATACCATAGTCACTAGCCTTGGAAATCATAACTTTTCTTGCCATTTTGGCAGCCTCTTCACGAGTTGGAGTCGGGGCTTCTTCAATATCGACATCTTCATCATATAGTACATCAAAGATTTTATTACCAGTGGAGAAATCTTTGCATAAAATGATAGGTACAATTCGGTCGTCGTGGCCATCCATGCAGAAAAGACCACCGTGTGTGGATACTTCCTCCAATGCCTGCTTCATCATAGGAAGGGGTAATCTCAATGGTTTAATTAGATCTGATCCCGGATCACATGATTCCTTGTGTCCATTACTCCAAGCTTTCTTGGCACACTCTTTACCACAATACCATACCTTTCTGCATCCACTGCAAGTAGATAGTTTGACTTCAAAACTTGTCTTCTTACAGAAGTTGCACTTGAGCCGGCTTGCATGGTACATGCCACTTGCATGGTACATGCCAATCCCCAATTCCTTCATCAAATCAAGTCGTTCATCTGCTAAAATGTATGGTCGACTAGCATTATCACGTATCTTTTTTTCGACGGTCAATCTTATGATGGTATGAGCCCAGTTGTTAGTTTTGCTAATGAGAATATCATTCATATCTGTCATATCGACCTTGCCGAAATGATCAAGAAGGCGTATCGCAGCAAGACAAACCCTGCACTCTTGTAAGGAAATATCAATATCTCCTGAGTTGACATAATCCTTAGCTCTAATCACCCGAGCCATTACCTCACACTTGTGTGGCATCTCTCCTCTTTTCAACGGAGGAACTAGGGATAAGGCTTCATCAATATATTGAGTCGACTGGAGATCCGTACTACCACTTGCAATACGATAATTGTTCCAATAACGTAAAATAGTAACTCCCTTCCGGTCAGCAACATCCCAGTCATCATATCTTTCCCTAAAATTCATTGGAATATCGATAATTCTCTTTGAATTGTAGGTGGGCAAAACCTTATCCATCGTATCCAGCATATACTGTGAATGGGATCTCAATAGTTTCGAGGCTTCCTCGTTACAACCTGCAAGCTGAAGCTTCTCAAACTTTTCGATTACTTCCGTATCTTTAATTCTCCAAGATTTTGCATGAACTGTGATAGCTCTTTTATACTTCTTTGCAACCTTAGTAGGAACATCAGTAATATGAATTTTACTACCAACTTTGTCCTCGGAGATTTTATTCCACTGTGAAAAGATCATATCCATATCTTTCTGTCTACGCTTTTCATTGTATCGTGTTCTCTTTGCAGGCAGCCGTGTACCAATGAACATATTTGTTATTGTTGTTAATTGTTATTTTAGAAGATGACCAACTTGCTGAAGAATAATATACCCCGCTACAGAACGATAAACCCGAGACTATTCCTCTCAAAGGTCAATAGTACAATAACTACTAAATATAAGTTTATCTAATACTGCTTTCGCGGGTTGTTGTGTTCTGTTGGTCAACAACTAACTCGTTTAGTAAAGGTGCACAAGATGTATACTTTTTTTGCTATTAAATTTGTTTAAGCTAATATCTCAGACTGAGGCGCCGCCGATATAAACCTAATCACTACCAAATCGAATGGGGGTTAAAAACTGATGAAATTACTGATTATCGGCAGTATGCGGTTCCTAGATATTATGTTGCCAATTGATGATTCCCCTATCATCGATACCAAAATATAAATGATTAGTTTTCATGCAATGTAGAAACTCTATTTGGTGTAACTTTGCAATTGAAATCAAACTTGTTTTGATTTTGAGGTTGTTTTGATAGGTAGGTACCTCTTTGTAAATCATGGCCAATGCAGCAGCAAAGAAGGCAGCGGCAGGTTAGTACTGTTCAGTATTTAGTCCTTGTTTTGTATATTGTGGGCGGTAGTCTTTGCTACGGTGTGCTGACAACGCTTCTTTGTTACAAAAATGATGTACTCTCATAATTCACAATAATATGTACTCATTCCTCAATATTCTCTTTATTCTCTATATCTCTTCTACTAATACCTCCATTATCAGCTAAACAATCAGCAGCAACAACCTACTTTCCAATAGTACTTGCAATAAATGCAGTATATCTCTTCCTTCGCTTTATATATCAACGTAAATCTATCACTTTATTACACACCCTTATAACAATTGGATTAGTATCACTATCATACATATCCTATAAAGGTATACTTGAAGATCATGCTAATACAATTCCATCAAAAGGAAGTAACAAGTCTGATGCACTAGCAGGTGGTGTATCATTGGATTTGCTAGGTTTGGTAGTAATAGTACAATATGGAACAATATTCATTTCTACGAAATTATATTGGTTATTACTAATCATACCTATCTGGGGATGTTATAAACTGTATACTACATTCTTCGGTGGTGGTAAGGGCGGTGGTCTTGGTGGGTTAATGCCGGGTAGTGGTAGTAATCAAATGATGGGGAATGATAATGGGAAAGAACAAGCGGTTGATCCACAATTGGCTGAAAAGAGACAAAAACGAGCTGAAAGACGAAGACAAAAGTGGTCATAGATTGCTAAGAGAAAACATGCTAGTGAACTCCTTTTGTTTGTACATAATCTTTATTTACATTAGCGGGGTTTATTTACAATTTTTTCACAACAGCCTCACAACAGTACAGGACAAGACATCCAATCACATTCATTTCCTTTACATACATCCACAGTTGACTTTATCGTACGGAACAACATCCTCTTTCCCTCATTCTTATCTTCACTGAAAGATGGGACCACCAGACATATCACCATTTTTACTCTTTGACGATGAAGTTGAGTCATCAAAGGTTGGTATCAACTCACTCGAAGGGATAATGTTGAGAACATCTCCAGAGTTTAACAGCTCTGTACCAAGTGATGATGTTCGTAATCCATTGCACAAGGCAACAAAGTTGTTACGGCCATCATAAAGTTGACCTCCTGATTCCAAAGATGAAGACCATTTCTCAGCGATTCTAATGGCATCTAAAACTCGAGAGCCTCGGGGAAGTGATAAGACAGTACCCTCACTTGATGGAGAAGAAGACGATGAGTCGGCTCCTTCTTCCTCTTTAGGTGGCTGGACGCTTACAAACACAAAGACGTTCTCTCGTCCCATGTCCGTTTGATCACCGGATAGTGCCTCGAGGTATGGTGCTAATGTTTCATCCCTTTCACGCTTGCGTTGTCGTCGAATCTCTTCCTCGAGGTAAACAGAAGGCTCTTCAAGTTCGGTCGATGCCCAACTTGGATTTGATTGCTTTCTCCATTTCTCGACTGACTTGAGGTAGGCCTCAGAAGTCCTATCAAGACGATGGGTTTCGTTCTCCTCACCAACCTTGTATTGCCAATGAGCGGCTACACCATACTCGGCCACTCTGTGCATATCCTCAGAGCGAATTTGTACCTCGAATGGCCAAGAAGTACCCCTCCATCTCTTGCGGCTAGAGTAGTGTAAGCTCTGATAGCCATTGTCTTTTGGGTTCTTGACATAGTCCTTGAATCGGCTGTCTGAACTTGGATGCCAGTTGCGTGTGCACAACTCGTAGAGATAGTAGCACAACTCCTTCTCCCGACGTTGGGTTGTGACATCAGGCTCGTCGGGGGACAGCTTGCGGGCAGAGAAGACAACTCGTGTGGCAACAGCATCGGGAATATCCAAGATGGAAAGGTCACGGGCATTCACCCCATCTCCCATCTTGCTAATCTTGAGCATCTTCCGCCATACAGAGTAAGGCTCCTTGACACGAGCAGTGACTGAAACTGATTCAATGTTATCCATAAACATTGTATCTTCTTGAACCAATCTCTTCATTTGATTGGAGATATCAGACAATATAGATTTCATCCCTTCACCAACACTATTGGTATTCTCACCACCACATAGTGATGAAACCTTGGCATGTGATCGAGGATAGAGAGTGCGGAAGGCTGCATCCTCAAGCTCAGTCTTGAGACGGAACATACCCAACCGAGCGGCGAGAGGGGCATAGATGTGAAGTGCCTCCTGTGATGTTCTTGATTCTTCAGGGGTTGCTGATCTTGT
>Ga0214480_101307_pt1 | contig 10827 bp, 14 predicted proteins | sample M1_20Mar14CPVII9_3_FD_165042 | JGI IMG/M metagenome (GOLD analysis project Ga0214480, IMG submission 165042) | Marine eukaryotic communities from Monterey Bay, California, United States - M1_20Mar14CPVII9sort6BwellE17 | ecosystem: Environmental > Aquatic > Marine > Unclassified | place: USA...
TTTATACTCTTGAAACAAAACCAAAAGGTAAGTTCTCAAAGTGTAGTTTTATATTGTTTCTTGTTTTCATTATATAAAAACTTATCTTCATTGTTAATCTAGAACACTGGGGTTATTATGGATCTTTCATAAACATGGCAGCCAATAGCGGGATAATCTTGGGCAATCTTGTTGGCGCTATAATACGTCAGCTATTAAGTGATGAACAACTCCTTCAATGGGGATGGCGTGTTGCTTTCATAAGTGGTATAACAATTCTTCCCTGTGCAATATACTTACGACTATTCGGCCAAGAACACAACCCAAATGAGGGAGAATATAATAGTACAGTATCTAATGAGGGATTAGACGAAAGAATAAATGCCGAGGACGGGGAAGGCATAATTGGTGGTTCAATATCTGCATCGCAACAGACACATCCATTAAGAGAGAGTGTCAAGAGAGAGAATTGGCCAGCGTTAGCAAGTAGTACGTTGGTTCCCATGTTGTATGGCGGAGGGTACTACCTTAGTGTGGTTTGGATGGTTATTTACATGGAGTCTCTAATCAGTCCTCCAATCTCAGGAGCATTCTGGGTCAACCTTGCATCTAATATAGTCGGGCTTACAATGGTATCATTCCTTGCTGGATGGCTATCTGATAGAGTTGGGAGAGTAAAATTAATGACATTCGGAGCAGTCAGTGTAGGTATTATAGCACCTGTCATGGTATGGATAATATCTGTGGGGAATACGGTTGAAGCTCTCTTTGCACAAATGGCAATATGCGTCTTCCTTTCATTCTACTGTAAGTGTAGATTTTTGTTGTTTCTCTGTTCTCATACATGAACTTACCTTTATTGTTCCTCTTTTCAATAGGCGGCCCGTTTTGTACCTGGCTTGTAGAACGATTTCCACCAAAGGTTAGATTGACATCGGCTGCCTTAGGTTTCAATATAGGTAAGAAAAGAGAAGACATTGTGTATTGTTTACAATATATGTTGTGCCTCTCGTCTCACAGTATCTTTCACACCTAACTTCTTAGGTATATGTCTTAGTAGTGGATTTACACCAGCTATAGCGACGGCATTAGTAAGACCTGCCGAGTGGGCGCCTGGGTTAATATATCCAGTCCTTGCATTACTAGGCTTGGCAGGCTTGTTCATAAATACAAAGACTCATCAAACTGGAACGGTTAGTGATTGTGAGAGTCAAAGTAAAGAGACAGCTCAAGCATCCTTTCTTGAAGACGATTTGAGCACATGTCTCTTATGATTATTAATATTGAGTTAAAGCAACACTCAAGCTTGTAAGAGTTAACACTAATGTACAATACTTTATACTTTTATGATACATACTCCAAGTGAGATTTTATAGAAGACGAGTACTAGCTTCATCTGTAAACTCAGAATCCAGTGTCAGTGTCGCCTTAGTACCTGCTATTATTCTTGATTCATCTTCTTCGTTGTGAACCTTAGTCGAAATAAACATCCCTATCAACGCTATGACTGCGAAGAACGGATAGATCGACGCAGGAGCAACTTTACCAAATCTATGAACCAAGCTGGTAGCCACCGCAGGAGAAAATCCGGCGGAAACACATATTCCCGCGTTCCATCCTAAAGCCGCAGATGTTAGCCGTACACTGGGTGGAAATTTTTCAGGCAACCATGCGAATATTGGACCCGAAAAGAGTGATAGAAGTATGCCAATGCAAGCCTGAGCAAAGAATGCATCAACTGTCTTTCCCCTGCTGATTATCCATAGCATAAAAGGTGCTACAATGCCGACACTGACTGCTCCCACTGACATGACTCTATTTCTACCATATATGTCTGATAACCAACCTGCCAGTACAACCGGAAAAAGGTGAAAAAGAGACGCTAAAAGATTCACCCAAAAAGCGCTTTGTACTGGCGGATCTATAAGTGTTGACATATAAATAGACATCCATACAAACGTGATGTAATAGCCTGCGCCCGCTAACATTGGAGTTAGGAAGCTTGAGAGTAAAGCTGCAAGATTATCTCTCTTGAAAGAATGTTGCAATGGACGAGTATTTTGTATGATCGAGGATGTTATTGATTCCGCCATTGTATTACTTCTACCACTTCTTTGATCAACACTTGTAACGGTCGCTTCATCGATTAATTCATCCAATCCATCATCATTTTCATTGTTGTAATGTCCTTCATTTGGGTTGTGTTCTCTACCATATAGATGTAGATAGATAGCTACAGGAAGGATGAGTATACCTGTAAAGAAGGCGACTCTCCATCCCCATTCCAATAATTGTTCATCTGTCAAGAGTTGCCGTATCAATGCCCCAACGAGATTTCCTAATACACTGCCCATTCCGCATGCCAGAGAGAACATACTTCCGTAGTATCCCCAGTGTTGCCTAGGTTTTTGTTCTAATGTGTATACTAAACTGGAAGGTAATTGACCACCTACACTAAACCCTTGCAATAATCGACATATGACTAATAATGTTGTACTCCATCCTCCAACTTGTTTATATGTTGGCAGAAAGCCCATTGCGACTGTCGGCACTGTCATGCAAAAGAGACTGAATACTAATGCTTTCTTTCGACCATGTGCATCTCCGATGTTCCCTGTTATGATCCCACCTTTATAAATATACATAGGTATGATGTGAGTATCTTACAATTCATATAATAGCAAACCAAACAACAAGACTCTTACCCATTGGTCGCATTAGAAACGCTAGGAATGTTCAGACAGTTTATATATGAAAACAGAAGGTTATTAGAACACATTTATATCTTGTCTAACTCATTGCACGATCATCACACTCACCTCCTCCAAAGACCAAGTAACTGTATACAAGGTTATGTTCACCGCCCGGTGGAAAGAAGACTTGACTTATGGTATCACTGAAGAATCCATAAATACCAAAATCTAAATGTGTATTGTAGAAGCAATAGAATAGATACAATAAATGATAGATAACATGAGCATATAATATATCATATTATACGATGACGAGCAACCATGTAAGAGATCTTGGGTAAACTTACCGTACCATTCTAGTACATTACCTAACACTCCGGCTATTGTTTGAAGTGTATCATTTGATGCCATTGGAGTATTTATTATATATTTATTGGGTAGTATTGTAGTATATCTCTTTAACCTCCTCGTTCTTATGTCTCGCGACTCGTGTGGATTGTTGCAAGTGATTTTTTTTAATTTACCTACTCTCCTCTAACTTCCTTCTTATTCGATCGTTATATATATGATGTATAGCAGTGTTACTTCTCTATTATCAAGCTTATTGAGATATTATATTAATTATCAACCCGGCAAGAGGCAAGGAGGAGCTCACATTTCTTGCAGTTTTCATGTTTCAATTGGAAAACTCTGTTTAGAATTACAACCAAGGAGCTTACAAAAACGAAGAGATCAGCATCCAACTTAGTGTCATAAGGGCCGTGTCCTCGTACCATCACGTTGCTTGATATCAAGCGAACGCCTGATTTTGAGAACTATACTTTCACAGGCCATAAAAGGTACCCAAACGATTCTCTAAACATTTATAACAAGGGACAATTCGGAGATGCATTCTATTCATATTCATATCTTATTTTTCTCTAATTCGTTATTCTCTCTACTTATATTTAACTCTCACGCACTGCAACTGAGTAGTAACTTGATGTAGTTGCCATTGGCGAGTAGAGCACTTCCCTGATACTTATCAGCTCCCCCCAATACAAAAATAAACCCTAAACTGGAAATACAGATTCACTTGACATCTTGACTTATTATAAGCTCGCTCTCTGTCTTCCATACTTCATAATTCTTCTACACTTCGGACTTGACTACCCAAGAGCTGCTTCTCTAACCGCAACTTCCATTCCTTTTGCAATTGTTCGAGCAGCATTCACTGTTATTAGAACATTGTCCTTTCCATGGCACACAAGATGCAATAGGAGCTTCAGTAGTAGGCACAGGAATAGGAGCCGGGGTAACTGGTGCTGGAGTTGTAGGCACAGGAATTGGAGCTGGGGTAACTGGTGCTAGAGTAGTTGGTGCAGGAACAGGGGCTGGGGTGGTAGGTTCAGGTCCACTAGATGGACACGAGAATTCATGACAAACCTTTCCACCGTTGCCACAGCTTGTTATTGAGGGGCCACACCTCGAATCACTACCAGCAGCGCACGCTTCAGCCTCGGAAGGTGCCCACTTTTTACAGGCATAAACAGTTTGGGAGTATTGACATCCATTAGATGTATCACATGTCCCTCCAGCTGAACACAACCCATCATCTGCTGTCGAAGAGCAGACACCTCCCGAGCAGGTATCGATTGTACACGCCACGCCATCATCGCAATCACTATCGGATAGACATTCAATACATTGGTCAAGTGTCTCATCACAGAATGGAGTTTCACCAGAGCAATCGGGAGCCACACCAGATTGACATGAGCCACTGGCAGAACAAGTCTCTGAACCATTGCAGAAGTTTCCATCGGCACAATCAGAATCAGCAAGGCAGTCGACGCATGAATCGAGTGCCTCAGAGCAAAAGTTAGGACAGGAGGGAGCCGTGCCAGATTGACATCCAAGGGTCGAGTCACATGTTTCGGTACCATCACAGAATAAATTATTGTCACAATTGGCATTATTCGGGGTCGACGAGCAGGTGCCATCAGCGGGGTTACAAACATCATCCTGTAGGAGAAGTAGTGCGTGAGTTACAAGATACCATTTCATCAAAAGGAAGAACAAAGTAATTAGAAATACTCACCGTACAAGCCACCCCATCATCACAGTCAGTAGGGGTACCAGCAACACACTGGCCTGATGCATTGCACGTCTCAGCTCCGTTACAGGCATTCCCGTCATCACAATCACTGTTGGATAGACATGCTACGCACATATCAAGGTTCTCAGAGCAGAGTGGAGTTTCACCAGAGCAGGAGTGAGCTGTGCCAGATTGGCAAGTACCACTGGAAGAACACGTCTCTGAACCATTGCAGAAGTTTTCATCTGCACAATTAGAATCAGCAAGGCAGTCGACGCATGAATCGAGTGCCTCAGAGCAAAAGTTAAGACAGGAGGGAGCCGTGCCAGATTGACATCCAAGGGTCGAGTCACATGTTTCGGTACCATCACAGAATAAATTATTGTCACAATTGGCATTATTCGGGGTCGACGAGCAGGTGCCATCAGCGGGGTTGCAAACATCATCCTGTGTTGGTTGGTGGGAGGAAGCAGTGCGACATGAGTTATAAAGGATGTGCCATAGTTTACAATTCAGCACAAGCACATCAGCATGCCGAGGCTGAAGATATCATACTCGTTTGTCACAGTGACAAACAATTCTTTCTTCACTCTCGCAAGTTAAGGAATAAATGTCTCACCGTACAAGCCACCCCATCATCACAGTCAGTAGGGGTACCAGCAACACACTGGCCTGATGCATTGCACGTCTCAGCTCCGTTACATGCATTCCCGTCATCACAATCACTGTTGGATAGACATGCTACGCACATATCAAGGTTCTCAGAGCAGAAAGGAGTAGACCCTGAGCAGGAGGGAGCTGTACCAGCTTGGCATCCGAGTACTGCATCACAAATTTCAGAACCATCACAAAACAAGCCATTGTCACAATCTAAATGATTAGGAGTGGAAGTGCACAGGCCTGTTGCTGGTGTACAGAAATCAACCTTGTATGGGTATTTATGAATAATAAGTTAGTCACTCCTTATTGAACACAGGGAATGAAATACGAGGACATCATAGAACAAACGAAATACTTACGGTACAAGCCACCCCATCATCACAATCAACAGAAGTACCAGCAATACACTGGCCTGATGAGCACGTCTCAGCTCCGTTACACAAGTCTTCGTCCTCGCAATCAGCATTAGCAAGACATGCTACGCACTGATCAAGGTTCTCAGAGCAGAAAGGAGTGGATCCTGAACAGCTTGGAGCCGTGCCAGATTGGCAGGTACCACCAGAACATGTCTCTAATCCATTGCAAAATACATTATCATCACAGTCCGCGTTCACACTACACTGTGGCGCTGGTGGCGTTAGGTCAGCAGTATAGTAGACCTTACCCGAAAACATTAGGGCATTGTGGAAGCTGTTAGCATAATCGCCAGCTAAGTTGAAGTTGACGGCAGTACCCTGATGTACAATGGCATACTCATCGCTTGTTTGTCCAATATTGTTATTGTAATATAACACGTCACCACCATTGTCATAAACAACAAGCAAGCCAACGACTGTACCTTTTTCGACATTGATGGATAATGAATCAATACTGCAGTACGTCCAAGCACCACATGCTGGAGCCTGTTTTACATATACCCATCCATTGGAAGTTAGGCTACTTCCGGAAGCATAACCTGCCTTGCCTCCTGGACGGTAGTAGAGTCGGACATTACCTGAGTTGGTGTATGCCTATGAATATTGGTATTAGAAGAAGTCAAAAGATAATGTATGAGTAGAATAAGAGGACTAGACAAATACAAAGACGCATCTTACTTTGTATTCAACATTGGTGATGGTAATATCAGCATCAGCTTTTGCTTCAACATCAAACATAGCTCCATCTCGAATCCAACAGCTGCCGCAGTCATCAGGTTGAACGATATTAGGTCCTTCGATACAATCAGCTGCACAGCTAGCACTAGTCTCTCCAATTTCGCAGATATCGTTGCCACAGCAATTATCAATAGGAACATCAACACATCCAATAACATTAGCTCCTGGCGTTCCTTGAGCTTGGCATGTGGAAGTAAAGCACCCCCCAGAGATTGACTCACACTCTGCATTTGATGTGCACTGGTCGTACCCAATCGTCACAGTAGCCTTTCCTGGTTGAACAAAAGTGTCAATAGAGTTGACCTTGATCTTGAGGTCGGCATAGGACACTAGACCTGGAATGGCGTACTCAGAAAAAGTGTTTCCATTGAGGAGTGCCCGAAGTTGTGACTGAGAGTATCCTATTCCATTGTTTCCATCGACTTGGATAATGTTGACCTGATCATCAGCAAGATCATTCTGAGAGTTAGGCCCCGTTGCTCGGTTGAAACCGACGAAGTAATCTTGAGGAGTACCAGTCTCAATCTAGTAGGAGAATTGACGAGGAAAGTATCTCATTTTAGTGAACATGTCTGTGTAGTACAATGGTACGTACAATCATATTGCACGAAAGAGTACAACAACTTACCTTGATAGTAACAGGTTGATCTGTACGCAAGTCGTACTCTCCGACACCAACAATATCACCTGTCCAAGTCGAGCTAGCATCCCCAAGAACACCTGCAGGGTCCAATGTGAGCTTGGCATCGTTATACCAACCATCTATCTGGAAGTTCTCTGAGAGTAAGTATAATTCGGATATGATTATGATTGTTAGGAGGACAGTCAAAACAATCAAAAGGATGCACAAATATCTTACTCACTTGCAGGATTCCTGGAAGATACGCGTTTAGCGGTTTATGAAGATGAGAGAGACAATAGTAACTCAAGTTAGTGCATACGGCTTGCAAAGACGATCGAATGAAGATACATTAAGGCCAAATAAAGCACTCAGATCTCAAATACTTCACATTGAACACATGCATTCATAAGACAAAACAATACTAACGCGGACTTTCCAGCACATCTTGCCAACGTCGTCGGAATACAAGGGGTTACCTATAATGATAACAATGGATGTAAGTTCTTGTACAGCATAACAAACATAACTCAGCAAAGAATAGTGTCATACTTACCCATCATGCATGTGTGGTCAGTGTAGCCACCGCTACCGACAGATCCTCCCGACCAGGAGATGCCTTGTGAGCCTGAGTGAGCCAAGTTTAAATTGTGACCCATTTCATGGACTTGAACACCTGTTTGAGAAATATATCCTCCTTGGAACATCTGCCCCCATGAGTTGATGTAAGCATCTGTTGTATTTATGATAGAAAAGTATAATGGGCATATGATGTGAGATGATATGATGTAACTGCAAACATAAAGTGAAAATAGATAAATAACTTACACGCTGCCCACCCACACTCCGTGAGGCATGTCTCCCTTGCAAAGATGACATGATCAAAAGGCCCTGGCAGAGCTGTAACCTCAGGCCCAAGAGCTTCAATCGTCTTCGTTACAAAAAGGTTATAAATATCGGCTTTGCTCATTCCAGTCATATCAACACCCATGTTGATCTCAAGTACTCCATCGGCAGCTTCAATGCCTGCAAGAGAAGTGAAGGCACCACCATTCCAGGTCGGATCAGGTCCCGGGATAGTAACGAGCTTTCCAAAGGAGCATGCCTCAAGTTGACTTTTGAGATTAACGGGATCATTGGCAGTTCCAAACACATCGTTGGAGAGTTGAGTTGCTGACTTTCCACTAAAGGTATAATCGTTGAACACTCCCTTAACGACAAGGGTATACTTGTTACCAACAAGTTGAGCAAGGTGACGACGAGTAGTACTCTTGGCACTATTGGCTGAACCTCCTCCGTTGGCATGACTCGGTGGATTACCGCCCTTAGCACTGGCAGCAATGTTAGCTCCTTTGGGAATACTTACAGATGACCCAGAGACTGTTGCTCCTAAATCGTCGAGGTTTAGATTAGAGCGGCCTGATTTTACTTCACCATTGCTCATTGCCTCTTCGAGTTCATCTTGCTGTTCAGGTGATAGTGTATCCATTGAAGCAACGCTACCATCGGAGAATTGACACGCAAACTCGAGGTGATGATTTCCCGAAAGATGACGATGTTGCTCGACATAACCTTCATGACCTTCAGGGATCATTAGATTATCGGCAGCGATGATTGTACAATCACCTCCTTCCATTTCTCCACCTTGGGTAACAATGGAGGATGGTTCACTATCATCTCCGCCGCGTAGTTTGGTATTCTTTGCTGCTGCGGTATGCAGAATCAATGCGGCAAAAGCCGCGGATAATCGTGAAAGCTTCATATTCTATCGATGATGGATACGGACGTGGATACGTTGTTTGTTTATAAGTAGGTTGTAGTTGTTGTTCTTCAATTGCAATTCTTGGATTGCAATTCTTCTTGTATGTAATAGCTGATGAGTTATGCTCGAGAGACTCAAACAAAATTATGAGCAGCCATTCACTGATTGATCGATCACTATCTGGAGTATTTGACAGTAGCCACTTGGTTGTAGTGACTGAAGCTAGTTTCAAGGGCGGACTAATGGCCAATTGTAATGAGGAGGCTGGTCAAAGGGGCAGTAGATGGGCAGTAGTATTTGAGTCAAGGTCATTCTCTCATAGTAAATGACTTCAGTCGACCTACTTCGGTTTGGGTCAAAATCTACTTCGAGTATTACTTGTTAAGTCAACTAACTTATATCAAACCAACTCTCTAGAGATAGATGGATGTTGGTATCAATCAATTGTGCATTATATGATGATTGCTATGTTTAGGTGTCGAGTGTTGCATTTTGCTAATGAGTACATATTGCGTTATTGTAATATATGTCAAGACATTGTCTTTCTCAATTCTCAACTAATACTAATAATCTAATGCACTACTTTTTTACATAATATTTAATACTAATTCACCCAAATTTAACTATTAACAGGTGATACTAGTTATCTTGCATTCTGATTCTGTTTTGTATTTGTAGGCACTCGCACTAATAATCCATCACTAAAACCTACAAATGTAGGTACATATAAGGCTGACCGATTCTAATGCTTCTTGAAAATATATAATGTGATATTGTCTTGTTTTGACGTATATACTTTTTTAGGCACATATGTGTACCAACTTACAGTGTAGTGCTGATTTTCTAATTGCAAACTCGTTAATAATAATGGTCCAACCCAACATATGTTACAAACAACTCTTTAGTGCAATTTCAACAACTGAGATTAAATGGCGCCTAATTCTACACCGAACGTAGTGCTTTGCCGATCGTATCGTAGTGCATCATAACATTATATTTATTTTATATTGCAATTAGATAAAATTGAAGGTGCATCAGTCCATCACTAAATTTGACATCAATTGTAAGGGAGGAAGAATCACGCCTCGGCGACTTCATAAGTAGACACCCAATAAAAATGGGGTCATACTACACAGAGGTAATGGTGGTTGCATCCAATCTATATAATGATATCTTTTTATCCTCGCATCAGCCAAAACACAGGGTACAATGCGACGGCATCAGGATGGGCAGGTAGGGCCATGAATTTTCTTGTGAGATGAGGATACCTAGGAATGGTATCCTAAATTTTGAGTTCAAAAGATCCTAGCTAGGCTCGTTGGTTTAGGGGGCATATCCCATGACAAAGGTGGGCGTCGCCCACGTGGGCCCCACCTTGGTCAAATGGCACGTATTTTGTACCCGAATACCCCCTGATTGTACCCTTAAATAGGCCAGTTTGCTGTCATTTGAGCTCCAAAAGGGCCCAACTTAACCTGTGCTATAGGTGGGCGTGCCCACCTGCCCACTATACCAACGAGCCTAATCCTAGCATTGTGAAAAACGAACACAAAACAATCATTCAATATCCACTCTAGTGCGGCACACTTGATTGATAGGTATTGTATCATGGCGACATCTAAATCTACTAAGGCCGAGGGCCGTGTCCTCCTACCATCGTCAATCAACCCGACGAGGTATGATATCAAACTAACTCCTGATTTTGAGAACTATACTTTCACAGGCCATACTGCAATTGAAGTTCAGACAAATACTGATGTTGCAACCAATGAAATTATCATACACTCAAAAGAGTTGTGTTATAAATCAGCCTCCTATATCGTTAAAGATGGCGATGGGACGATATATAAAGCTGATGAGATTCGTGTTAATTTCAAGGCAACTAC
>Ga0214480_101309_pt1 | contig 10819 bp, 9 predicted proteins | sample M1_20Mar14CPVII9_3_FD_165042 | JGI IMG/M metagenome (GOLD analysis project Ga0214480, IMG submission 165042) | Marine eukaryotic communities from Monterey Bay, California, United States - M1_20Mar14CPVII9sort6BwellE17 | ecosystem: Environmental > Aquatic > Marine > Unclassified | place: USA...
CTGTCAAGAAAGTTTTGTTCAACCATTTCTTATCCTTGGGAAGGTTGGCCTGCATGTGCTTCTTGATAGCAATGGAGGAGGATCCGGTACGGTCCTTGAGGGTGGTGATGGCTTCGAAGATTCCTGCTTTGTAAGACATGATGATAGTGGTTGGATGTTGTTTGATCTGTTGTTGTAACGATATTAAATTCGAGAGGATGAGAGAGAGTTAGTGCATGTGATATGAATGGCGTAGGCGGCGCATAGGCGGTGCATAGTACACACCATATACCGTCTGTTTACGTCCATACATGCAAACAATCCTTGGTTGCAATAGATGATACACCAACAAACAACATAAGCTCCTCAAGTCGAACTTAGATGAACCATCAGCCCACAATCAATCAACCACCTCTCTTCTACCTCTTCCTCCGCCGATACATGAACACTCCCAGCATTGTCTACAATCCTTATATTAGCGCCTCTAAGTCTATCAGATCATCCATGATATCCACGGCTGTATCAACCACCACCAGCCTAGCAGCTGTCAAGTTCAACTCGAGACATGCACCGTCCTCTTCCTCAACCCTCGACACCTCTTCCTCTAACGTCCTCCGTGCAGGCGCGCCGCCGTCAAACAACCCGCAACACACACCCAAAGAGTCCCCAACTACTCCATAAACAATACCTCGCTACAAAAGAAGAATATAGTAGGCACTTACCAAAAGATATGTTGCTGATTTGCAATCAAAAAATTGTGAACACAAAAAAAATGATCTCTCCTCTCTACCTGTCCCAGATAACAAAGACTCCCTATAGTCCTCCTAGACTTGGACGATCGATAGAGTTGGGAGTCTATTCAATGTCCACATAACCAATGTGTTCTATGAGATCTTGGCCTGCAGAGCATACTGTTGATCCAAAATATAACTGTGTAAACATATAAAAGAAGTTTGAACATATCATGTGATCATTACTTTATCCTTTATCATTCTCTTATCATATCAAGAGAGAAGCACGAGAATGAATCTCGGGGGTGATTTTTCCGTCTACATAGACACCAAACAACAAACCATCTTTATGTAGTGCCGATCGTTCCGTAGAAAAGGCAGTCATTGAAGGAGTGTCCTCTATAATCTCTCGGATTTGCAACTGTGAGTCGGAAGTGTGACAACAAAGTTCCACAGCCACTGAACATTGTTCATCTGCATGAACGATTGAAAGTATATCATCACGGAGATTGGGAGTATCATTTGGATCGTACAATGACTTCATCATCTTGTAGCTAGCGGGATCAATGTTGCTTATGCCATGCACACCCTCGGCCTTTGAGAGGATCTTGACTAGATCTTCAATGAGCTGCTTGTTATGTGAGATAATGACTGCAGGACATAGTGTCTTGGCAAAGTAAAAGTCAAGTATCTGCGACAGCTCGGACGGATTATTGATATCTGGATGAAGTTTCTGTAATTCCGTCACTGTTGTTGATGATCTATCATCAATAGAAGTAGGTGTGATTGCATATAGATTGTGAAATGAACCCGACTTGAGCTGTATCTGTTGCTTTCCGTTCGAGACTTTGGTAATGTCAGTTGAAGAATCAAATGAGACGGATACTGATATATCGGCGTTGCTGTTTGACTTGGAGTTTACAAGTAATGAGTGAATGTGAAATGATAACATTCTCAGGTACCGTACAAGAGGTCTAGTATCGCCCTCGCCACATGGAATGTCCAAGCTGATATCAACATTCCCCTTCAATGGAAGAAGACTCTCCTTGACACGCTGAGTCAAATAGGATAAAGAAAAGGCATTCCTATCCTTACCACTCACAGGTGCACATTTTATAACGGTTAGGTTCTTGAACATATCCAGCTGCTGTAGTGCCTCTAGGCAAGGAGCCTCTAGGTCGTAGTTGGAAGTAAAGACAGTGATTATTGTTGTGTCACCGCTGATGCCTATAGATGGCAAACAAGCATGTGAGATGAGTAAGTGAAAGGAAGACAAAACATAAGAGAGAAAAGAGAAAGTATATGCTCACCTCTCTTGGCTGAGTTTCTCGGAGCCTGACCACCCTTGAACTCTCCCTTCCTTCCAGAAAATCTCATACTAATCAACTTCCCAACCTCACTTTGATTAGGGTCAGAATCAATTTTGTCACTAGGCATCTCCTCCAAACCAACTACTACCAAACCTGGCTTGCTTTGGCTTAATGTCATCCTACGTCCCTGGATAATTGACATGACACTGTAGTCGTTGTTGTTTGGTCTCAAATCAAGTTCGAGTTGCAATGTTTTGAATGGCTTGTTGAGATTTTGTTTGCAAAATCTAACACATAGCTCTGGATCACAGTGCGAAGATATAGCTACGTTGATAGATGGATACAAGTTCGTTACAAGTGAGCTTTTGCCAGCGCCAGCTGTTCCATAGAGATACAGTGACAGAGGATATGTCGGAGTAAAGTGTGCATTCAACAAGATAGGCATGTTACTCTCCTTGCCACCAAGCAAGCCACTAAGATAAAACTTCTTGAGCTCTGGTTCTAAATATCTCTTCCTCGTTTCATCGACATAATATCCGCACCGAAGTAAATTGTCCCATGTTGATGATATCATATCATCCACTACTGAATGTAATGGATGCCTGACGGTACAGTTTCCTGATGCAGCTTCAATTGCTCGTGATGTCAAAATCTTAGTCAAACTTGGTAAGAATATGAGTTTGGACTTACTTGGTTCAACTGCATTAACTTCTTTCATATTGATAGTAATCCGCTCATACTTTGGCAGATATCGTCCTGGTGGTGATGCCTTGTAATATACTTCATCTAAATCATATTGTTGTTTGTCGTCACCATATATCCAACGGTGAAGACATGCATTGGCAAGAGTACAATTTTCATATGTAATGCGATTGTATTCATGCAATAATTGATCATTCCTCAATGAATGATCAATCTCAGCAAGTTTCGACAATAATTGGGACAGGATACGAGAAGAAGACTCGGATAGTTCTTGCAGTACAATGGTATCAGTAGTACTTGTTGTGCACTTTGTGGATGATAATACATCCTCCAGCCTCTTCTCCCATTTCGATATAATTTCAAGTATACTAGTATTATTCATATCTCCCTCTCTAACACTTCTCATTCTTTTTAGAAATAGTGTCAAACAATACACATTCTTAATGATTGAAGAGTATGTAGATTCCAATGATACTTGATTTAGATGCATTCCAATACAAAGTTGGAGATATTCTCTACCCAATTCATAATTTGATGCTATTTCTGTAGTAGTAGATGATGATGATGATGCATCATAACATGAATCCAAGTAGATACTCACGGCAGGACGGGGTGATGTTACCATGGTAGTACGAAAACCATGATCCTTCCATAGTTCACGAAATGTTGATATTCTTTCATCTGCGCTTATGCTCTTACTCTTTTGGGTATTGAGAGTGGTTGGTAACGAGGAAAATAATAGTTGTAAACATTGCTGTAGTGTATCAGTATCAGTATCATCATTCGTTTTTATGCGTTTATTTGGAAGACTAATATTTTCTTCTCTTGTAAGACTTTTAGATATGTCTGCTGTTAATACCAATTCATTGTTGTTTGGGTTGTTTGGAGGTGACATCTTGTCGACTTCTTTAGTGTTATGTTTAATTTTTTTGCATGCAGTTTGGGCTTTTGTTTTACTATACAGACACAGCTGCAGTATACTACCAATTGAAATAGCGTTAATAACAACGAACTGATTAATGGCTATATTGGAGCCTCCCAACCTCCCTCTATTGATCGCCACCTCAACCAATGCATGCAACACAGGAACAACAACACTCACTGCGTGCGCTCACCGCTCAACTCTCCATCACCGACTATGTCACGGGGCCGCCACTAAAACTCAACTCTCAACTCTATCTCATTTATGATAGTATATGGTATGATGTAGCTGATTTACATATTGATATACACTGATTACTGATTATACAGTCATGGCTGATACTCAAAAGACATTATCGTTCTCGGCTATACTTGTACTTGCCGCCAATACAGTGAGTATCATACATTGTTGTCGATTGTGTATTCTACTTACCTATGTGACAAATATTTTGTTCAATGATAATATTGCAATTGCATTCATATCTCATATATCATTACATATTACATTATATCATATTCTCAGATGAACGGACCTGGGATAACAACTTTACCAGATGTATGCTCTGATGCAGGTCATATCCTCTTTGTTACGCTTATCTTTCTATCAGTTGCAATGGCATCATTTGTTTGTCGACGTATGGTTTATGCAATGTGGAGTTCTATAGATGATGAAACATCTGTATCTGTGGGGAAGAATGAAGATTATGGCACAGGTATACAGCACAGTTTATCAATCGATGGAGAAATTATAGATGAGGTCATACCGCAAGTAATGTCTGATGAATCTGAAAAGTTGACACATCGTGAACATGAGCATGAGGAGAATGATGAAGAAGAGATAGAGACAGAAGGTGAATTACTAATACCTCAGGATACAAAGGTACATGATAGACCGCAACTTGAGAGAACATCAATTGTTGGACAGAGTTTAGAAGCATATGGAAAGCAAACAAGTGTATACACTTCCTTCTTAATGGTTGCATCGGCTCTCTGTTTAGGTCTTGCTCAAATGGTGAGTTTTTGTTATACAATTACTTGGATGTAACTCAAATCAAGTACTGACTTATATTGTTCGATTAAGATGCTCTGTGCAGCAATACTTGACGGTATGTTTGTCGCCCTCGGTGGTAAGAGTTGTGCATTAGGTATACCTTCATCCGATAACGATTGGAGTCCAGTATATTGTACAACTAACTCGAGTATGAAGCCGTTCATGGGTTCGGGTGCACCAGTATCACTCATATCGATAGGATGGGTTATTGCAAGTACTGCAAGTGTATTAATGGGTAGTGTTGCATTAGATGAGATGATGGGTGTTCAATACTTTCTATTTGGATGCTTAGTAGTGGCGTCTATAAGGTTTTCCTTTGTGCTAACTGGCATGACTGATGGTTTCGAGAATGATCATGATGTTATTGCAAACAACGAGAATAGTGGTGAAGTAAGCTGGTTTGTCGGCCCGAATCCTTTCCAGTGCTTTGGACCCATCATGTTTAATTTTGCGTTCATTGTAACTTCACCTCCTAGCGTATGTCTCGCAAAGAATGAGAGGGTTGCCTACAAGGCGCTTGGAGCATCATGTGTAGTGATGGGAGCACTGTACACATTAGTTGGCATGAGCGGAGCATCTATATCGGATATAGTTCGAAAAAGTGGACAAGACAGTAACTTGTTATCTTTAATTCTCCTAAGTGGTGGTGAAGATGGGGCGTCGTTGTTCGATCTGTGTATAATAGGTGAGTCTAAGTATGCTATTCTCAAATGAAATTTTGCATAATATGTGAACTAACTGACTTGTATTCATTTCATAGGCTTGTTTGGATTCTCGACAATTGCTTCGGTACCCGTTTACTGTCTTCTTGCCAAGGATACTTTGATATATGATGCTGGTGTACCACCACTACTGTCTTTTCTCCTGTCTAATGTTCTTCCCTGGATACTGGTTGCATTGACATACAATGCATCCTTTTTCGAAGCCTTTGTGAATTGGAGTGGACTCCTAGTTCTTGGCTATGCAAACTTTTCTTTGCCATTGATGCTAGACTTGAAATTGAAGAAGGTTAGAGCCGACATGGCAAGTAGTAACAATATATCACAGCCAGATGATGATGAACAAACAACAACTATTACAAAGGGTGTATTGATAATCGTTACAGCCAGTATCACAGGAGTTATTGTCATGAGTATAAGTGATAGCTTACTATTGGCTGGTTTGGCCTTTGGTTCCTTAGTTGCTATGATGTTGAAGACAAGCTACTGATATAGAAAGAGGCTAAGCAATATATTGTATGTATGACAATGAAAAAACTGTAAAGTTGGTGAGAAAGTAGTACGAAGATAGTATAGGTAATACATATATCTGAACTATTTAGTAAATCTTCCCTTTCGCGACATACTCCAGTATGCACTCCTCTATTATCTATACATAGTAACAGTAATGCTCATGGGCAGCAGCGGCTTTATCCCTCAGGTCACTCTTGATCTCACCTAAGTATGCTTGATAAGATAGTAATGCTTTTGTATAATCATCTTTTGTTGCGTGTCCATCCATGTATAGCTGTTTGATCCCGTCCAGAGAGTAACCACATCCGTCTTTTGCTGCAATCATATAGTGCTTTACTGCTCTCTCCATATTTCCTTTATTCATCTCCTCAACACCAAGATTGTGCCTCGAATAAATATCTCCTCCCATAGCTCCTCGCTCATAATAATGCATAGCCTTCTTCTCGTCCATTTCAACTCCTCTGCCATTAGCATATGCAAAACCAATCTTGCAAAATGCCATAGGATAACCAAGCTCACCTGATTGATGATATAGTTCCATTGCCTTTTTATGATCTTGTGGCAAACCATTTGTCCCATCTCGATAGTCACAGCCTAAATTATACATTGGAATAGGATCACCGGCCTTCACTCGTTTTTTTACTCTCTCCTTTGACTCCACTCTCGATGGCTGTGGCATTCTACAGAAGGCACACTTCTCCTCGACAACTTTATTACCTTGATCATCAAAGACAGGTGCATGATCACATCCATTGCAGATAAGCTTTCCGCAACATGCCATGTATCTACTCCCAGTATAAAGCGAAGGCATTCGTACAAAACAAATCGGACAATCGCCATGTATTGGTGGTGGTTGTTTGAATAGCTTTTCATCATGTTGTAACTCTGCAGCACGCTTCTTACACTCCTTCTTATGTTGTAAACGATGAGCAATTTGACATTCTCTATTGCAATACTTCACCAATTTACATGCCGTACATGATTTGAGATTATTATTATCCTCTTTGCCACAGTTTGCACATACCGATAAATTACTATCTTCTTCACCAGCAGTATTCATCTTGTGTAATATATCATTCACCTCACATACATCATCATTATTTGACTTTGATACATCTTCACCATCTTCGTCAGGGCTCAATTCTCCCTTCTTCAAGTCGTTGCCTTCAACCCCACAATTAGCACAACGAGATAAATCTCCCCACTGCGGCAAATTATGATCCGCGTCATCGTAATCACTATGACTGTCTTCATAGTTAATCATCTCATCACTAAAACAATCAAATTCAATCACACCATCATCTTCGTATGCAGTTGTTGCCGCCGATACAACTAGATCCTCATATTCCTCCATACAGGCGGTCTCCTCGCCTGGGAAGATCTCGCCATGAGCTTGGATGATGGTAGAGATAAAATCTGAAGAAGTAGCCACTGACTTCAATACCATCTTGATCATTTGGTCCAACGTTGGCATGTCTCCCTTTTCTTTGTGCTTCATAAAGAAAAACTTAATTACCTCTTCTGGCGCTTCGTTGAAGAGTGCGTAGTGAAGTGGCAGTAGATCCCACTTATCCTTTGTCAAAAGATCCTCAGGTGATCGTTCATATATAACTTGGTATACCTCAATATTATGCGTCGCTGATGATGCCAGAATATGAAGGCAGGTCATTCCAAGATAATCTTTTCTTTCATCAGCAATATTAAAAGCGGTATATCCCTCGAACTCTTCCAGGGCTTCCTGGAGATCTTTCATAATATCCTCGTCCGATAGCCCCTTGTAGGGGTGATAGAAACACCACTCATGAATGAACTTCGAATTCGAACCATCGAAACGACTACTGCTATGCCTATAATCAAAGCCGGCATGCCCCAAACGCGGAAACCGCCCTTTGAAACCTGTTATACCATCAGTGTACGCTGTAGACATCGAATTGCTATGAACATTACCCAATAAGTCACACCCATGAAATACGGTCGATCCAAAAGAACCCACCATATCCATCGAATCGGGTAGACTTAAACGAAGGAGTGATCTACACTTCCTAAATGCACAGTCTTCAATTCCCTCGAGGTTGGAGAATTCTCCACATTCATCATAATCGTCATCTTTAAAATGGATTGTCCTCAAACGAATGCAATTAAAGAAGGCCTCCCGTCTTATCTCCCTAATTGAACAGGGAAATGTCAGATTCTTTAGAGAAGTGCAATAAGCAAAGCTTGAATAACCGATGTATTTCAAACCCTCATTAAATACCACTTCCTTGAGACTTTCAAGACGATAAAATGTACAAGGTTCTACAGTTTCTACCTCTTGTGCAAATGTAATATGTGTGACACCTTGGGGTATATCTTCCTTATTATCTCCCGTAAAAATAAAAGAGATTTGATTATACATTGTGATTGAATGTATATCTTTTCAACTGTACCAATTATAAGATATATTTCTGCTATATCGCTAGGAGGTAGATATGCAATTTATAAAAGTTTTTACAACTTTATTGCAAAAAGATTAGATGATTTGAAATAAAATCCAAAGTTATTTGCCTATTATACAGTGTAGTACCGAATAGTTTTATCCACCTACAACATTCCTGGTATACTTTATGAGTACCTATCATACAAAAGGAGTGGATCTTGGGTTTGGCGAGGGAACGGATAGTGATGAGAAATGTCATGTATGTCCTATGATTCTAATGGCTGTGTAGAGGTTGATGGGTAGGTTTGTACTTCATTCTTCTAAACTAAAGCCAACTTATCATTGGTTTATTTTACTAATATGTATAATCGAGTTAGACCCTAACCCTATACTCTTAGCTTGCTTCATTAATCATACCTCATCATGGCGGAAGTCAATCAGCAACCTCCTACCAAACGGAGCAAGTTGGCAGGCGACAAAGAGCTCGCGAGATTATGGCAGCATTATCAAAATTACATCGATGGCGGAGGTAGTGATGAAGAGGAGGATGAAGAGGAGGATGGAGGTGATGTCGATGAGCTGTATGAAATAATAAGTATACTATCGATTAAAACAATCACTCCAGCTGATATCACCGATGATAATGATGCGGTAGTATTACTTAGCAATATTCAGTCATTACTGCCAATTCTGCTTAGCATGACATATCTGCACTTGGCAAACTATTCAATTACAACAGATATGGAACAAGATACTGACAACGATACATCACCAGATTATTACTTTGAGAAGTCACTGCACTATTGGCCAAGCAATCCAGCGGCACTTTCATTACTTGCAAATTATCATCGGATGAATAATCTATCATCAATTAAAAGTTATGTAAATCGTATGTCAAGGCATCAGATTCTGCAAAATATTGGAGAGATATTGGTATAAAGTTTCTGCAATCATCTATTGATGAGAAGGAGGATATGTTGGAAGGTATTGATATTAAAGAATTGGTAGAAGTCCTCATAGTTAATGGCGCATTAGAAATTGACTATATTGGAAAAGAGGAGGTTGAGGGAGGTGATGAAGATACAAATGAAGATGCAAATGAAGATACACATGAAGAGTACTCATGTTCAGAAGTTGAATGTACTGCCTCTTTCATGTCGGCATTCCTTCTATCAACCATGAACCAACATGATGATGCACTTATACACCTAAAGAAGTTTCAAAACCTCTCACTTCGAATACATCCAAATGTATGGAAAGCGGCTGCCGGGCGTACATTATCACACGATCAGAATGATAGTCAAACAACAACATCAGTACTATTTGAACCTAGAATTTATAGAGGAGATGATACCAATGGAATACTCCCAATAGATTTATATCAAAATTTGTGTTCTCTCTTTGCTCCTGATGCACCGTATTGGCAAGAGTCGGATTACCAAAATAGGGGATATTATTCCTTCTACACGCCTATGAAAGAGAAACCGCCAACGAATGTGATTGAAGATGTAATTATGTCTCACTTACTACCCCTGGCAGAACAACAATGTTCTGAGTCCATTGTTGGAGTAGAGTGGTGGGTACACACTCGACCGACTCAAAGTAGTTTGGGGCATCCAATTCATTATGACACAGATGAAGCACTATTGGCACGAGAGAGAAAAGTAAGTCATCCTGTTGTCTCATCAGTTTTGTACTTGACTGGTGCCGACAGAGATAAAGATACAACCTCCGCTTCAGCTGGCCCAACCATAGTTTTTGATCAAACTCCAGATTCGACAACTGTAGCATCAAAGGCTTGGATATCTAAACCAAAAGACAACTCGTTCCTGATCTTCCCAGGCAACCTGTTACATGGAGTTTTGCCTTGTTCTGGAGGATGCATTGATGTAAAACAAACTGATAAAGAGAATGATAATCATAGACTGACATTAATGGTTGGCTTTTGGACAAGAGATGTCACCATTGGAATGAATGAAAGGAGCTTGTACTCCCCATGTGGACCCCTCCCTCCGCCAAACTCTGAGCATTCCTGGGTGTTGCAGAGCCAAAATGGATATCTTAATAATAAAACAAAGCGAGGAGAGAAGAATAGAGCGAGGGAACTGGATCTACCAAAATCTGATGTGCTCATCTGTGTATCTCCAGCCTGGGAACAGTTTAAAGAAGATGATGCAGCTACTCTAACTATCCCGCGAGGACTTGATCATCGGTACTTTGTATCTAATGCCCCACGTTGCTTCTCTGATGATCTATTTGAGAAGTAGGATTAATACTGGTAATGGTTATCTTTAAATGAACTATATTGATATAACAGCGAGCAGATTCTTCTCGTTGAGCCTTGGGAACTTTTCTTTCAAGAGTTTGCATTTAGTCAATGATCCCCATTTGTTATACAGTTGATAGGACTTTCGTATAAGCTCCAAGCCATCTCCTTCATTGCCTCGCTGGAGTAGAAATTCCCCATATCTTTCACA